>Ga0307517_10005203_pt1 | contig 19710 bp, 25 predicted proteins | sample 23_EM_MG_FD_194515 | JGI IMG/M metagenome (GOLD analysis project Ga0307517, IMG submission 194515) | Populus trichocarpa ectomycorrhiza microbial communities from riparian zone in the Pacific Northwest, United States - 23_EM | ecosystem: Host-associated > Plants > Roots > Unclassified | place... | reverse complement strand
CCACAGTCGTGCTATGGAGTTACTGTGTTCAGAGTTCATATAGCGAAATGGTGAGGTTAAAGAAAGAGTGTATTTATAATAATAAGAGTTCTATAAAAGGTAATTATGCTAAGTTAGATGTGACTCGAAGGTTTGAGTTAGCCGTATGATTTGTGTAAAAGTGAGAAAAGACTGCCCCGTCCCCCCTACCACATGGGGACAACACCATGGAGTAATAGAAAACAAGAAGAATGAAAGTCATAATAGTTGAAAAAAGAGGTGAATTAAGAGAAAGAAAAAGACAATCCCTGAATATGCTTAGGTGGTAGCGCTCCCACCAGCACCAGCTCCTGCCCTCCCACCACCACCCCCGGAGCGCGTCGGCATCCTACCGCCACCACCGCTCCAACCACTCCCACCAGGGCCCGCAGAGCGCCTACGAGCCCCACTCCAACCACTCCAACCCCTACCACGAGTCGGCTGAACTGGCGTCCGCGGGGTACGACTACTAACCCCAGCCCCAGACGGCCCTGTTCCAGCGGGGTGTGCAGGTGTGCCTCCGACGGCCCCGGTCACCACCCTACTACTACTGCCACCACCCCCCCCAGTACCCACATGCCCGGTATCATGGTCTCCCTGGGCACCTCTCGCATCACCTTCCTCGCTACCACTTCCATCTCCCATACCAGAACCCACACCCCCAACCAAATTTCCTTGTCTAACAACTCCCCCAGCACCCCCCGTAGTACCACTACCACCAGTCCGGCTAGTGCTCCCAGGGCCACCATACAAGCGACGGCGTACAGGTGGATGAGGGTTATCGCTGTCGTCACTGTCGCTGTCACTACCGTCATTGGCAGGGGGTGAGTGATGGGAAGAAGCTCCCTGGCGACGGGGAGGGGCACCACGCCGAGGAGGTGCACCCCCAGGAGGAGGAGGAGGGGGAGCGCGCCCGGGAGGAGGAACACCCACAGGATGAGGAGCACCACCGGGACGAGGAGCACCACCGGGACGAGGAGCACCACCGGGACGAGGAGCACCACCGGGAGGAGGGGGAGGAGGAGGTGCACCCCCGGGAGGAGGAGGAGGAGGAGGAGGAGGAGGAGGAGGAGGAGGTGCACCCCCGGGAGCACCGCCGTCCTCATTTAGATGACGTCTCATCTCTTCCCGAGTGGCACCATCTGGCTGGCCAGCCATAACGTTCATGACATCCTCAACTAATCTCAGGTCCTGGACCATGAGGGTAACGCGACCAGCATGTGCCGCACCCAGGGCTCCAGCTATGAACAAAGAATTAGTAAATCAGATAATTATACTAGGAGAGGAACTCAACTTACCGGTCATTGTCATCACCAGGAACTCTTCCGCTGCCACCTGGAGGCATTCAACAGCTGATCTCTGCCAACGGAATTGTTGCTCGAGTGCCAAATCTGACACAATCTCCTGGCAAAGACGATAGAATGGGGCCTTGGGAATTAGGTACCCGCCATCGCGGCGATACTTAATAATCTCTGCCATTGCCACCCTGCCAGTTGGATACCGAGCCGGCTGCTGGACCCCACCAACAACCCTCCCAGCTCTTTTCCGACCAAGATGCCGAGTTGGGGGCCCCCAATTTCCACCACCCTTGCGGCCCAAGATACCATCATTTGCGCGACGTTTGGGAGGCATTGAGCAGGAGTTACTTTTTTGGTGTTTGCTTGTTTGTTGTATTGACGGACAGGTGCGTGAGGAAGGAGGTTCACAGGAAAAGAGAGAAGGGTTTTTGCTCAGAAGTTAGACGCAAAATGATCTTTGGTGTGTAGGTGACTGGAGTCTGCTTCCTTGGGCGTATGTGTATTTGTGCGTATGTGTATTTGTGCGTATGTGTATTTGTGCGTATGTGTATTTGTGCGTATGTGTATTTGTGCGTATGTGTATGGACCCTATACCTTCCCTGATAGCTGAGTCGGATATTAGGGCTTGCTAAGAGGAAGAAGTGTGTTGGAGGAGAGGTGGGTAAAGAGTTATTTTATACCAACGAAATAAAAATTGGTTATTTCATGAGGAGTGCCTTTCAAGCCCCCTCGTCATATCTTTCCGGGAGTTCCCTGGAGTTTAGGCGTATATTGATTCATGATGGCTAGATGAGTAAACGACAGTTAAGGTTGATAGGGCATGGGTATATACATACACTTGAATTGTACGATGGTTAAAGTCGCGTAAGACTGCAACCCCCAGTCTGCCATAGCACGCAATGTACAATCCCTTCCATGTAGAAATGGCTTGAAAATGTTGTGCTCGACGTTGTATTTGTTCCAAGATGTTATATCTTCCCTGTTTATGTATCAAGTGTACAATTGTAGTCACAAAATGAACCTGGAGAGTACGCCCCTCCGATCATCGCTCCGAACTCAAACACACAGCTCTCGTTGCTATATTTTCCTTTCTCTGATAGTATGATGCAAGCAATTAGCAGAAGGCTTGAATCTGGGGGGTTATTCATATCATACTTAGAAGTTGGTGAGTAGGGCTTTTGGTTAGACTACCGCAGTAGAGAGAAGGGCTCGATGCGTGACTGTGGGTAGACGGTGACGATGTTTTCAAGAGGTGAACCAACTTTTTCTTTTTTTTTTAAGAGAAGCCAAATTAACTCCTCTTCTTTCTCACCCCACTCCTACCATCTCCATCCACGCTCTCGCCATCAACACAATCCTCAGGTCGCTCTGCCCTCTGCGCTGCAATCCCCCTTCTCTTTTTCATAAAGAAGCAAACTCAGCAGTTAAAACAAAAAAAAAGAAAAAAGAAAAGAAAAGAAACACTTGTGGCTCTTGCGCCACAAACCCGAAGACCCCTCTCTAGTGATACCACCCTCTCTACTTCCCTTACTTTCTCTGCTACATTAGAGGGCACGCCGGGAAAAGGTCGCTGCATTGATTACTTATTGCCCGATCGCCAATATTAAGTTAGTCACCATCTTCACACTGGTCTTTTCTCCTTTGCTCTTTGATCACCCCTCAAATCATACGCCGAGTTCATACGAACAAATCATACCCACAAAATCATACCCACAAAGAAATCATACGCACAAAATCATACGCACAAATTATATGTACTAACATTGATGAATAGAATACCTTTTTCCACGAGCAATACCATCTGCTTATAAGTGGAGGCCGCTTCGGGCAGGCGCTTTGGGGCACTCAGTAAATCCTGAGACCATCTGCCGGAATGAACATAGGGCGAGCCTTACCCCGTTGGAAACCGCTTGCGATCGTGCAAGGGCGAACCGAGGCAATCGCCTAAAACAACGCCGTGATTTTGCGCGAAGATATGATGAGTACCAGGCGCTTGACGATGAGACCAAAGTCCAAGTGGATCAGGAGATGATCGTGGAGGAGAACGAGGTCCTGGAGCAGGAACGTGTGGCAATCCTGGCGGATTGGTGACCATACTATCCAAACCACTTTGTCGACGATGGTTTGCCACTTGTCAACCCCCCCACCCCTATCGAAGTCGATTCTCCACCGAATTGGCCGGCATCGCATGTATTTCTGTCACCAAAGATGAGGACCGCAGCGCGAATGAAGAGTCTGCTCGACCGTGTGGTGAAGCGACCCAGAAGCTGGTCAACTGGGTCTGTGCTGGTACCGCCTCCAGGGCCTTCTGTATCTCAGGACGCTCCTCCCCGGCGCACCCGCCAGCTAGCGATTGTGGAGCGCAGTTATTCACTCACAATGCGTGGGGCGCCAGTATCCCCTACAGGGTCCCCTGTTGGACGCCCTGTGGCTTTGGCGAGGGCAGCTACATTTAATACAGGGAGCACAAGGGAGCCTATCTCACATCGCAACTGGTTTAGGATAGGACTAGGTAGCCTCAGGCGAAGCTCCCGGGCTAATAATCCACAGCCAAGTAATTAATTTTAAAATTCGCCTAAATAACTTGAGATGTGCTTACTAATATCCAGTGTTGTTTAGCTCAGACAGGTCCCTCGATGCCTATCGGCGGAGAGGACAGTACTTCTGAGTAATGATTGACGGAGGAGGATATGAAAGGAGATTTGGACATGACGGTTCCAGAGGATGAGCTCCACAAAAAGGGTAGACCTTTGATTGACTGGGTGAAGCCTGTGGAGTGGCTTTTGCCAAATGCGGAGGTCTACGAAGAGTGGGAGAAGGATGAAGAGCATGAAGATGTCGATTTTATCGACCTATATGAGTCTGGTGATGAGGGTATTAAAAATAAGGCTATGTCGGGCAGAGAGTGGATTGGGATTCTTATTCTTTCTATGTCTACGGATGTGTCCTATATATACACAAACTCAACTTATACAGGAACATCTCGTGCACAACACTCACAACCTTTTCCTCCTCTGTGACTCCATCCACCCAGCTCCTGAGAAGTTTCCTGAAACTTCTCCTCCGTAATTCCATCCCTTGAGTTTCGTCCTCTTACACTATTCCTCCTGTCTCCCGCAATCCTTTGCTGTTCCTATCTCTCATCGTCCGACTCATATTTGTTCCATCTCCCGATTAACCTTCGTGACTAACCTCTAGTATGCCCTTAGTGCGAAATCCTAAACCTTCCCAACCGTTGCCCCTTTAACTAACGTATCAACCAAACAACACTAACACCTCTGATACCATACTAGATAATCGTGCAACACCTATCAAACCCAATTCCTCTCTGCCATGTCCCATCAGCGTCACACCTATCCCCAGGGTATGCAACCTTCGTGAATTTCAACACGGTCCCTCATGAAGTGTTCCATGCCCGTCCTCTCTTGCGTTGTGTAATCCCATTGCGGTAGAATGTTTGTCGTGTGTGACTGGGGGTAAGGCTTTGGTCATGATGTCTGCAATCATGTCCGAGGCAGAACTGTCCGAGAGGTTAACCTTTTCGGTGGTAACTAGTTCCCTAATAAAGTGATGCTGAATATCGATATGCTTCTTCCGAGCATGATATTGTGGGTTACGAGCGAGTGCAAGCGCTCCCTGGTTGTCGCCGTGGAGTTGTGAAAGTTGTTAGATATGGGCGAAAGCCCCCAGCTTATCCAACAAAACTCGTAACCATAGTATATCTTTTGTGGCCTGTGTCATGGCCATGGATTCGGCTTCAGTAGTCGATAGTTCGATCGAATTCTGCTTTTTCCCTGTCCACGATATTGCTCCTCCGTTTAGAAAGAAAACAAATTCCCCAACAGACTTCTGATCTTCCCCTGCCCCCCAGTCTGCATCCGAGTATCTACCACTGACATTACTGGTCCAGTAGCGTAGTCCCCAGTGTCTTGTCGCTCCAAGATAGCGAAAAGTCCTCTTCACGGCTAACCAATGATTCCATCGCGGTGAATGGTTAAACTGGCTAACAAGTCCAATGGCGTAGGCAATATCTGGTCGGGCCCCGAGCATTGCATACATCAAGGACCCGACAGCTGACTGGTAGGCTTCAATCGGAACGCTCTCAATCTGGTTGTCTTCGCCATCTGTTTTGGTTCCGGCCAAGAGTTTCGTATGTAGGTCGAGTGGTGTTGCAATGGGGCGAGCGTCGTTCATCCCATACCGGTTGACTATTCGATCAATATATCTTTGTTGGTGAATTGTGAGTTGTCGCTGACTTCGATCTCGTGTGATTTCAAGGCCTAACAAAACCTTTAACTCGTTCAGATCCGTCATTTCAAAAGCCTTAGATAGCCCTGCCTTGATCCAGCGAATATCCTCCCAGTGAGCAGCTCCCAGTACGAGATCATCCACATAGACTAATACGATAACCTTTCTTTCATAGTTAATATAAAGACTATAGTCTTGCGTACTTTGTAGGAAGTGATGACCGATAAAAAAGGTATGAATTTTTTGGTACCACGCTCGAGGAACTGGCGGAGTCCATAAATCGCTTTAACTAACCGGCAGGCAAATCCAGGTTCCGTATTCTCCCTAACGCCCTCAGGTATCTCCATATAAATTTCTTCTTGCAATTCTCCGTTCAGAAAAGCAGTTTTAACGTCCATGCTGTGCAGTTCCCAATGGTTCTCCGCAATCAAAGCGAGAAGTAGGCGAAGCGTTGTAATCTTTGCTACTGGTGCAAATGTTTCCCTAAAATCAATCCCCGGCTCCTGTGACTAACCATTCGCCACTAGGCGAACCTTAAATCTCCCATCTTCCTTGCGTTGGAAAAGCCATCTACATCCCACCATGTTTCTGTTCTCCGGTACTCTCTCAATAACCCACGTTCCATTTTTCTTAAGTGATTCGAGTTCACTTTTCCACGCATCCCTCCACTCTGGTGCATCCTCGCTAACCAAAGCCTCTTCCAGGGTTGTAGGTTCCTCTGCGATGGCCATAAGTGCCTGCTATGCGGCGGGTCGAAACATCTCTCTTTGTTGACGTATGCGTCTGGGCCTTTCGGAGCTTGAACGTTCTGGGGCAGTCGGTGCCGGTTCAGAGCCCCAAGTTCCGGGTAGTCTTGGTGGCTGAACTACGCTTGTATCTTGATCCTACGTTTGTCTCCTCTGTCCTGTTTCTTCAGGATCGATCGGAGGTAATAGTTCGGCGCTTTCGTTATCGTTTGATGTGGTTGCCGCTGGTAACGTATTTCTCGTCTCATTTTCTATTGCGCTCCCAAGTTCTAACTCCACTGCGCTTTCCCATTGAGTCTCCTGGCTCGTTCTGGAATTTGTGTCTGCCCTAAGATTTGAGTCACTGGTTTTCCCTTCATCACAATTCAGATCCCGTGATACCACTACCTGCCCCACTGCCTCATCATAGAGGCGATATACCCGACTTCCACTGTCCTCTGCATATCCGATCAGCCGACATTTCTTCCCTCTGGGGTCAAGCTTCGTTCTAGTTGCTGCTGCGATATGGTGATAGTCTGTGCACCCAAAAATGCGGAGGTGGCCAATCGACGGGCACGATCTATACCAAAGTTCGAATGGACTCTTCTGGTCATGCGCGCTACTGGGTAGTCGATTGATAATATGTACTGCGGTGAGAGCCGCATAACCCCAGAACTCCTTCCCCATTCCTGAGTCGCAGAGAAGACATCTAACTATTTCCATTATATTGCGATTAGCTCGCTCGCCAATTCCGTTGTGTTCTGGGGTGTAGGGCGTGGTTATGTGTTGCGTAATGCCGTGGTCAGTAAGGTATCTCCAGAACTGGTTTCCTGTGTATTCCCCTCCCCGATCCGACCTTAATGATTTAATCTTCCTCCCGGTTTCCTTTTCTACCTTCGTCCTATATTGCATGAATCTTTCTGATACCTCGGATTTCTGTGTCAATAGGGTAATTGCTATTCGTCGTGTACTTTCGTCGATAAATGTGGCGAAGTACCTTTCGCCCATGAGTCCCACCGTGGCCATCGGGTCACAAACATCTGAGTGGATTCGATCCAGGATCTGTTCCGTCTTGCTTCTTTGACCTGTAGGTTGTTCCCTACATTCTTTCCCTTGTACCCATATAACACAAACCCCAGCCTCTTGTTTCTCCTTTGGTGATACTTCGAAACCACTAACCGAGTTTCTCATTCGTTCGATAGCCTGTGTATTTAGGCTTCGGTGACCGATCCTCCTATGCCAAACCTCTGGTGTGGCCAAATCCTCTGCTTGCGAAAGTCCTGCTAACGCTACCTCTTGGAGTCCAGTCAGGAAATAGATATTCCCATCCTGTTTACCAATAACCTTTTCCGTATTCCATTTGCTAACTATGCATCCGTTTTTAGAAAACTCGACCCGAAAGCCTTGGTCGACCATACTTGCAACGCTTATCAAGTTGCTTCCGATTTCGGGAACATGGAGAACGCCAACCAACTCAATGGTACCCGTTGGTGTTTGAAGGGATATATTCCCTTGTCCGATCGCCGTAATTTCTTTTCCGTTCCCAATTGTTATTGGAGTAGCCATAATGTTGATATAATCTTCAAATAGATCTTGTCGTGCGGAGAGGTGCCTCGAACCACCAGAATCGATGATCCAGTTCGTTCGCCCTTTCCCAGTTCCTGAGACTCCCATGAAAGCTAAATGACCTTCGTTCGAATCTCTTTGTAGGTCCGCTTTCCTTTTGAGGCACTCATTCTTCCAATGGCCCTCCTTATTGCAATAATGGCAGCGACCGCTAACCATTCCTCCCCGACTCCTAGTTGCCCCCGAAGAACCCCCTCACAACACCCGTCCAAACCCTCGATATCCTCTTCGCCCATTGCCCCTTCCCCGGAACCCCATCTGACGTAATCCGGGACCAGCAGTAAAGGCCGAGAGTGGTTCGTTATCCTTGTTGGTGGTTATGGAACGTGCTGCTTGCCGTCGAGTTGCTTCTTGAAGCAATCGCCCGCAAACGAAGTCGAAGGTAACATTCTCGGTTCGTGACTGTACAGCCATAATTAACGGTTCATAGGATTGAGGAAGCGAGAGACTTAACATTGATACAAGATCATTGTCTGGGACACCAAGTCCATTTGGAGAAAGGTTCGCCACCTGAGTTGATAGTTCCTTAAAGCTATTGGGATGCGTTGACATGTCTTGACCTTCCTTTAGGTTCAAGCTCCAAACCTTCTGCATTAGTACCATCCGACCATTGGATCCGATTCCTTGGTGAACCTTTGCTAGCGACTCCCAGGCCTGTTTGGCACTACTTGCGGTCTGGATATGGGGAATTTGAGAGCCGCGGATGTTTAGGGAAATGATGGTAAATGCTTGATCGTTCCTTCGGTTTCTTGTTGCTTCATCAATTGTTGACTCGTCATTAGAAGCCGCTTCCAATACATGGGATAATCCTTTTTCCTTAAGTATGCGTAGGATTCGAAACTTCCACGCAACGTAGTTGCTCTTTCCACTTGCCATAGACCCATCGAGCTTTTCAATGGAATGGCTAAGGGAGGTATACGTATTGTTGGAGACCGCGGGAGCACTTGCCGAGGGAGTGGAGGAAGGGCTGGCTGCAGCACCGGCTGCTGAACGAGTAGTTGCCATCGTCGAAGAGAAAGGAGATTGAAGCGAGTGGATAATAAAGAATGTTATGTATGATAGGCTATTGGGATACGCGATCCGGACTCATAACCTATTAAAAATAAGGCTATGTCGGGCAGAGAGTGGATTGAGATTCTTATACATTCTATGTCTACGGATGTGTCCTATATATACACAAACTCAACTTATACAGGAACATCTCGTCCACAACACTCCCAACCTTTTCCTCCTCCGACACTCCATCCACCCAGCTCCTGAGAAGTTTCCTGAAACTTCTCCTCCGTAATTCCATCCCTTGAGTTTCGTCCTCTTACACTATTCCTCCTGTCTCCTACAATCCTTTGCTGTTCCTATCTCTCATAGTGCGACTCATATTTGTTCCATCTCCCGATTAACCTTCGTGACTAACCTCTAGTATGCCCTTAGTGCGAAATCCTAAAACTTCCCAAGCGTTGCCCCTTTAACTAAAGTATCAACCAAACAACACTAACACCTCTGATACTATACTAGATAATCGTGCAACTGCTATCAAACCCAATTCCTCTCTGCCATGTCCCATCAGCGTCACACCTATCCCCTGGGTATGCAACCTTCGTGAATTTCAACAGAGGGTGGCAATGGCTCAGAGGATTCCGACGAGATCTATGGGGAAGAGGAGATCGACGAGGAGGACGAGGAGGAAGTGGAGGGAGAGGAGGAGGACGTGGAGGGCGAGCAGGAGGACGTGGAGGGCTGGGAGGAGGGTGATGATGATGTCCATATGACGGACGAAGGGGAAACCTCCGGCTCAGGTTTGGGAAGTAGGATGTGGGACTTAGGTCGCCCTGACTCTGCATCTTCCTCTCCTGGTCTGTACGGCGATGCAGCACAACACCGTTTCCGTGCTAGCACCCAAGAGATTGGAGAGAGGCTGCTTTGGTGGGGTATGACACCCAAGGATTTCTTCACAAGCCCGGAAGACCAACACGACACCATCGAAAATATTGTCACCAAGGGAAACCGCTTTCTTGCCGGCAATGCCTGTCTTATCATTGATCTCCAGGCAGCCGCTAGGGAAGACGCAGAAGAACAAGGAATTGACACTGAGGAGATGGATTGAATTGACCGCGAGATGGATAGGCAGGCCCTCCTCAAGATGGCTAGCCAGCACTTTCCTCACCGTGTGCAACAGGAGCCGCAGGATTAACGATTTCTACTTCTATCTCTTTTCTTTTCTTATTATCTCCTAGTTCTTTTCCTGACCTCTCACGCCGTTTCTGCCTTCCTTACTCTGCTTAATACGCTTCCCCTTACCTTGCCTTACCTGCACTCCCACTGCTGTATTTATCCACCACAATATCTCACATTTGGTTTCATCTTTAGCCCGTATTCTTTCTCCCATATCCTAAGTCCGGGGGCTGTTTTCATTCCGTTAGATTCTTACGCAGCACGCTACTTCTGTTGTTGTTCCCTTGTCACTCTGAATTTCCAGAGACCGACTCTCCTTTAGAGTTTTATTTCTTTTGTTATCATACCCGGCACCTATACGGATTTCGCTCTTTTCTTTTATGTCATGATTGAGTGGGTGACCTTACTCTTTGCTGTATAATGTAATAGGATGGCAGTTTAGAAGTTAGAAACACTCTCACACAACGATAAGGTTGAGGACAGATAGAGATTATCTATTTAGTCCTTTGCTTCTGGTTTCTTCGGCAAAATCGATACGCCCAAAGACATACGCCCAAAACCACGTACCCAAAGTGATGCGCCCAAAGCCATGCGCTCTAAAGCCATACACTTAAAGCGTACGCTCAAAGCATATGCCCAAAGCAAACTCCCAAAACATACGCCCAAAACATACGCCCCAAACACACGCCCAAAACACACGCCCAAAACACACGCCCAAAACAAACGCCCAAAACACACGCCCAAAACACATGCCCAAAACACACGCCCAAAGCATATGCCCAAAGCATACGCTCAAAACACACGCTCAAAGCATACGCCCAAAGCATACGCCCAAAATACCCGCCGAAAGCAGTTGAAGTAAAGACGCTCTCTGCGAATGTTTAATTATAATTTAGGTTCCAATATGTGAGGGAATAGCCAAGCATATTCCTCTAGAGAAGTTAAGCTCCGCAGTGTTGAGAATAGGCTTCTATCTCAGAATCAGAATCAGAATCCACAATGGTACAATGAACAAGACCCATGACAACTCTGCAACTTGTACTTCCACAACGGAACATTTCCATTGAATGCACAGTTGCACGGATATAAATTCCTGCTCCTAGAGCATCAAGGATCCTGTTGTACTCTGTATCGTCACAGTCCAAGAACCCCGACACCATCTCCTTCCGCTGTAGCTCCATATTCTCAGACTTGTCTTCATGTACCTTGCTTCCCAACCAATACATCTGGCCCAAGACCAGGGCGTGCATCCCAGCCTTTGAATAATCCATCATGTCTACCACATCATAGTGTAAGCTAGGTTCCTGGCATTGATATTAAATATTTGACTTACAGAAGAAGCGTTTGACATTATGACCCGAGGAAAGCGAGTGGAGATAAGGATGTGAAAACAAGGTTGGATCCAGGTCGCCGTGGTTGTCTAGAGAGCGCTGGGGAAAGCCCTTGGCTTCAAAGAAGCTATGGTCGACTGGAGCATTGGCCATTGCGCGAAGCTGAGGAAGTGGAATGATACCGGACTCGCTATTACCCGGTGAAGTCGATGCAATCACAATATCTTTCCTGATCGTACTCCTGATACTAATGAAGGATGGATATGTAGAGATGTAGAAAGATCGTGCTTTTATAGTAAGACCAAAAGGTTTTGAAGTAGGGAAAAACTAGAAAATAATTTTATCAGGACCGGCTACTTATACATTATGTCAACTCGAGCAAGGCTTGATAGAATATAATTAGAGAGCGTATAAATTATGGAAATTCAGAAGTCAGAAGGAAGTTATTGTTAACTGTCTGAGTCTGGAACTAAGCCCCGCGTCATTTTGCCTTTTACCACACGCCTGCCTGAGTCACACTGCTGAAATATTTCTAAGCTCGAGACCCGACCCTTAATCTCATACCCTAACTCAAGCGCCTGTATGATACCGCGGGATTCCCTTGTTCTACATTCCAACATTCCAGCGATCCGTCCACCTCGTACCAATTTGACGGCCTTCCCCCCACCATTTGCCCACTCGAATCCACACATCTCCAATTGGTACCGCTGTCCCATCCATGGTGACCGGCTATTGGCCCAAGGTTTGTCTATCGCTCACTATCAGCTTTCATAGTTCTAGCTGGCTGCACACCTGCAGCAGGTGGGATCCAGTAACAGCTTACAGAAAACAAGGTCCACATTCATTCTGCCAAAGGAAAGGGGAAAAAGGTCGATTATTTCATCAGGGCCAAATGTCCAGGTATAAAACTCATCCATTGAAGCTTCCTCGATTGGGGCCATTGTCATCGCCTTAGGTGTAAATAAAGGAGGAGCGGCAAAGGTAGATGGCAGTAGCAACAAGATGGTTATGGTATGAGATTCTGGTGAGTATCTAAGTGGAGGATAATTACATAGCCTAATTACCAACCTATATATAAGGGTTATAATCAGGAATCACCTTTAATCACGCGGAAAGGCACTGAGTGCCTTCGTCACTGCATGGTATTGAAGTATTAGATCCTCACCTGGGGTTTGGTTTCAATAGTTGCGACAGCTTCGAGAGACCCCGCACTTGCAGGTTTGATTCAAGATTTGGTTGCCATGTAGTAGGGAATGCGCTGTATGAGAGTCTTCAATTGGAACTAGTCAACTCGCGTAAAAGATCAAATTTCGTTACCTCAGATTATGATTGAACAGGGTATATCAACCCCTACTGGATTTGGACTAATGCTATGCCCAAAGCACAGCGGTGAATACCAATTCATGTAGCTGCTACCGAGCCTAATCCTAGAGTGCGGCTATTTTCAAAAAAGTAATTCACATGCAACCATACACCACCATACGCACAAAATTCATACGCACAAAAATTCATACGCACAATGGTTCCTACGCATGCATGTTCGTATACTCAATTGATAGACTCAAAAATTATGCGAGCAATGAAATGGATCACAGAATGGAAGCCAGCTTGGGTACTTAGCTTAGCTGGGCCAACTTATAACCTTCATTCATATGCCTACCATAGCTGTACTTTTATATAAATATCATTCGGGATCCAAGGGGATCTGTTACTGTACACGGATAGCTAGAACCATCTCAACTTAATGTTTTCCCAACCAGAATCTTCCACCATGGGTAGCCAACGGGGGCTCTACACCTCTAGGGCAAGAAGCCGTACCTCTTTTTTACGGTTCCACAAAAGCCCTGCACGCGAATACTCTCCATCTTTATCCCAATTCTCGGTAGAATCCAGCCCATATGGGAGTGAAGGCCCGGTAACACCAACCCCAAGACCTCGGACTGGTGTGGCCCGCACACCTCTTTCAAGTTCCACAACACCCTTGGGCTCTGATTCGCTAGTTCTGCCCCCAGGAAACCAAGACCACGCCCGGAATCTGCTTCATCCGCTAGCAGTGACTTTGTCAACAAGCGACACAGTTACATTTGAGATATTGGGAATCTTTTATCTCTATATGGAGGAATATCATGAGAGTTGGATGGAGTAGTGGCAAGGCACACCAGGGTATATAGCCTATACTGCGAAATATGCTGGGAAGAAAAAGATACGGTGGAACTCAGATCTTCGAGGCACAGAGGTGTGGAAATACTTTCGACAATGTGCTGACCGTTTAGGTAGTGCTATTGGCACGCCGAGAGTAATGGGCATTATGTGCAGAAAGGTCCTAGCTCACCCAAGTGGCACGGGGACTAGCTTGATGCATGACCATAACAGGTCCTCTGCTTGTCTGAAATCGACAAAGATTAACGGATATGATCGGCGGGCTGGAAGCCTGCTTGGTATAGCCATTCTTATGCTATGGCAAAAAGGGACTAAAACTGGAAATAGGCATAGGATTATCGATCTGGCCACACCAGCAGGATTCAATCAGCATGATTTCGAAGAATACTTTCTAAAAGCCGTTTTGGCAACAAATCTCGCCTTTAATGGCTCAAACAACCTTGCCTTTAGTCGTGTCATCAAGTACATTTGTTCGGGAGTCGAAATCCACAGCCCAAGGACATTAACACGGCATTTGAAACGGCTGGGAAAGTCTACGGTGGATGATATTCGAACATGTCTACCTGCTGCAGGAAAGATTTCCCTGGCTGCCGATACATGGACTTCACCGAACAAACTTGCTTTTTTGGCAATTGTGGCTTATTGGATGTCAGATAGCTGGCAGATGGAGGAGGTGCTGATTGGGTTCGAGGAAATCAGGGGTTCTCATACGGGGGCTAATATGGCAGGGATAATTAATCACGTTCTACCCAGATACACGATTCAGGATAGAATTCTGGGTTTCACCACCGATAGTGCCAGCAATAACCGCACGCTCACCGAAGCCTTAAACAATGCTTGGAGTTTACTATCGGTTGAATGGTTGTCAATTGGAAAATCATATTCCATGTATGGCCCATGTTGTTCAGCTTATCCTCGGGGCATTTATCAGTTCGATCAAGGTGAAATCGCGGGATGGTCATATGCCATCTGGCTTTAAGGTGGGCTATATCGAGAAGATTATGAGATTTGATAACGGCTTTCACAAAACAGTAGAAAAGGTAATATGTCTAAGATCTCATACCTAGCACCTATATTACAAATGCATACGCACAAATTCATACACCCAAATTCAGACGCACAAGGGTATATGCACAAATTCATTATTCCAAATTGAATGCGCGCCAATGTGAAAGTAGAACCCAGTGTTTTCCCCATTGTTCTCACCTAAGATACCTTTAGTCAGAGATAATTCTAATAATGGTTTATAGCATTGGAAAATGAGTATTGCAGTTGGTGCTTGACCTCAACAGCGTCAACACTTCATCGAGATACAGAATAACCGGGTTAAGATCCCTACTACCCTACTTTGTGATGTCAAAACACGGTGGGACTCAACCCTAAATATTTTGGAGAGATCTGTACGCCTACGGGGATTCACCAAGGACTGGTTACAAACCTATGCCGAGTTTACGCCTCTCTGGTCAACCCCGGAAGAGTGGAGGCAGATTGAATACATTTTGGAGGTACTTCAACCGATACGATTTTGCACTTTGTGGATATCAAAAACACGTGGCATCACCATTCATCGAGTGTTTCAAGTGTCTCAAGATATCTTTGATCATTTGGAAATGCAAATTCCCAAGTTAGAACAGAAGCGGATGCAATGGAAGGTTGATATTAGAGAGGGCCTAGTGAAAGCTAAATTGAAGGCCGCCTCTTACTATGGTAAAACAGAAAGTTGAAGAGGTCTTCTGTTCGGCATTGGAACTTGCCTAAATCCCTATTGCAAACTCATCCTTTTTCGAGCCTGGGATCTAGATGCCAGTGGGGAGACTGAGTATGAGAAGACATATAAAAAGGAGTTCATAGCGTATTATGATCTGTACTATGCACCAATAAATAACCAGGCACCTGATATGTCCATTCCACGGAGTGGTCTGAAAAGTTGATCCAAACACCTTTACTCTTCGAGACACAGAGCAGGTATCCCGGGTGAGGCACTAGGGTACATTGAAACCGATTCGGAGATTGAGCCGCCCGAGCTAGACGCTGAGGCTACGGATCCCACACGTGGGGCCTGCCCAGCTGGGATTTTTTACGGGGCAAATATACTGGAGTGGTGGAAGGTTAATGCGGGAAGATGCCTGAATTTAGCTCGGATAGCTAGGGACATTCGCGCTGTTCAACGGGGTAGTGTTGGAGTAGTGCGGGTGTTTAGCATGGCAAGAGATGTGATTCCCTATCGGCGCTCACGACTCAACAGCAGTACAATTCGAGCTTCAATGCTGGTGAAATCCTACGAGAACGAAGAATTACGAACAGAGCTAGCAGGTCCCGCTAGTGAACGGGAGTCAGAAATACTCGAAGAAATGGCTGGTGCGGAAGATTATCGTTATTGGGCTGATAGGAAGGAAGAAAGTATAGAGAACAATAATGGCTGTATCTCCGATGATGACAAATCACACAAGAACGACACCGAATGGTCTTTTGTTGATCAGGATGGTAGGCGAGCATTTGGAAGAGAGCCAAAGGCTACATCAGCAAAAAAAACGTTTACTTCAGACGGAGAGGGCGCTCGTCCAGACGGCGTCTGTCTGCCCCATTCGTTCCGTAGGTCCTAAACGTCAGCGTTTGCGTCCTGTGCGTCCTGAACGTCCTGAACGTCCGGGCGTCGTAGGATTGCACCTCCTGCGCCTGGTGCCTCCCAACACCGTTGTTCCCGTCCTTACCACCTGGCGCACTTGTCACGGCCTGATTCCGTCCGAACACCCACCTTTACTCTCTTCTCGCCCGGGGGTCTCTCGAGTAGACCTGTCAGATTCTGGGAGCCCGACGGCCTAGATTCGTCAGGGGACGACTCATAATGCTTGCAACACCCGACCGACTGTCTACGCGGACTGCTCCCCTCGTCCGCACCCTGCCGGCGCCCTTCGCGGACTCTTACCCTCGTCCGCACCCTGCCGGTCCCATTACGCAGATGCCTACCTTCGTCCGCTTTCACCCTCTCGATTTCTAGCATAGCCTGTATATCATTTTATATATTTCATTAATGGTAGTCTGCTACACCCTCGTGGCCGAGGTGAATCCGGGTACCACGATGGGAATTGCCATCTCACGCGTCCGGCTTCAACTCGGCCGCGTGCGTATAATACACAATTCTGTAGTCTAATCCACATCATATTTCACAAATCCGCCCTACTCTCACGGCCGAGTTGAATCCGGGTACGTGGATGGGAATTCTCATCTCACGCGTCCGGCTTCAACTCGGCCGCATGCGTATAATACACAATTCTGTAGTCTAATCCACAACAAATTTCACAAATCCGCCCTACTCTCACGGCTGAGTTGAATCCGGGCACCCGGGTGGCAATTGCTATCTTAAGCCTCCGGCTTCAACTCGGCCATGTGTATATTATACACAATCCAGTAATATAGAATAATCTAATATATTTCATTAAACGTCAGCAGATCAATCCTGTGATTTACTATCGATTTGCCCTCCCCCGTGGGAATTACATGCGCCTGTCCAATCACTGTCCCTATATCAACTATTCGCATCTCTCGACCAGTACGCCGGTTCCCGACTCGTATATGTCCGCTTGCGAGATGGAATCTACCAGAATTGATCGGATCGAGTACGCGAAGTAGTGCCAGGCGCTGGACACCAGCGGCCTCGCTGAAGACGTTTCTTATTTTGAAAAGGGCTAACAGTTGCGCCACCCCCCGCCCCCGAAGATCTCCATAACTGTCCTCTCCCCCAGCCTGGATCCATACCCACTCATTTCTGGGACCACAGCTACGGTAAGCCATTGTTCCGGTGCTGCGCGCTCGGTGAATCTGGAAAACGTCCGTTTCCTGCAAGTCAGCGACCGGAATTTCAAGGTGCGTAAATTGCTCTACTGAAAGTAACCCCAGTTCGGTAGGGTCAAAAGACAGCTGATGGTAATCCGCTCCAGTCTGCTTGGTAAAACGTAACATCTCCTCCATTATGTCCCCATCATCGATGTTGCAGGTGCTGCAGAGCTCGGTCAGCGTGCTCACGTTCTTCATCCGGCCTTTGAGAATTCTCCGAGGTGCAGCCGCTGTCTCCCTCCCGGTGCCTTCTCTTGCGACGACATTTTCTGCCTTCAAAAGAACGTCTAGTGTCTGTAGCCTCATTCCTAGGGCATGCTGGCGGCCATAGTGTGACAAGATCTGGCGGGCAGCTTCATTTTTGTTTGACTTGCGGTAGCCCTCTTTCATTTGATCCTTATGTGCTAGCTGACCGATCTCGGTGGAATACATTGATATGGATCCAAAACGTCGTACGTGGGAGGAAAAGTGACTAAGAGAGTGCATTTTGATGAAGTTGAAGTGGTTTTCCCGGCGGATCAAATCCGCCCTCTGATTAACCCTCTGAAGTCTCTCTTGATCCGCCTGCCGACCCCGTTTGGCCGCAGAGGTACAGCGAATCTCATGAGCATGTTCATTGGCGATGAGTTCCCGTAACTCACGATCCTGGCGGTTTGCTTCCGCGCGGGGAGCTTTCGAGGTACGGAATTCAAGAAAATGTCTTTCGTCTGGTGAAATGTCAGCAGATACCTTTCCAGGTAGAAAAGTGTATCTGCTGTATGGCTGCGATATTGGGCCTTGAGGGAGAAATCAACCAGAGAACTAACACACTTCAAGGCAATCTGAAAATCATGATGCTGAGAACTGTCCGGGTTTGGCAATGCGGATGCCAGTATGGCCGAAATACACCAGCTCAGGTTGCGCATTTCCTTTCCCTGCCATTGTGTGACTTCTGGATAGGCCTTTTTTGGTACACTGAATCCCGGATAAGGCGGAATTTCTCTCCAGGCATTGTCGAATGCCTGCTGCCATTTATGCTTTTTCAGGAACCCTACTACTCATTGCATCATATGTTTGAATAGGCCGAGGTAAATGTTGTGCAAGAGGTCCGGCTTGTGTAGGTCGGACGGGTTCACTCGGTGCAGTCTAGTGAATACATTCTGGCCTATTTTCACGCCCACCTGCCGAAAATACTCCCGGGTGCTACCAGCCTCTCCCGACTCAAGCTGCCTAGCTTTCTCTTCATATATGGCGTAGTCGCGCAACTCATATACCTCCCGCGGATTTCCACCAAGATCGTTGCATGGAACCTCACACTTTGGGCATGACTTGCTGCCTATCCCATGCAAGGTCGTCTGTTCAGCATGGTCCGCAATCCAGGCCGACAGGATGGGAAAACAAAGGCGTGTTTTACCATCAGCAGAATCCATAACCATGCCTTCATGGGAAACATAGTGCAAAGGTGCGAGGACAAGATCAAAGACAGCCCACAGAGAATCCGCATTGATTTGCCGTTGGGTTTCATCGGCCCGGCTTGATTCACCCGTGAGCTTTGGCGGTCCAGGCAGCAATGCCACAAGTAGGACTGACATTTTGGCGGGGCTGTTTCTCGTCTGGGAAAGGATATCGCCAATCGTCATGTAGACCGGCCAGGCTTTCCTGTCCCCCGAAAAATTGGTTAGGTGAGTGTGGTCCGACAATCCGATAATGCGTACCACAGTCGACCCGGCATGCAGAGTATTCTACCACGAAATGCAATTAACGGTCAGCACTGGAAACAGAGAGCACTTGCAGATGTCAGGACATATTTCATACCTGCGTATCCCACCACCAGTCCGCCGTATGCATCTCCGCGTAGAATCGCTCCCCACTTGAATTGCATTCCCGCACAGGGGCGTAGACCATCTGCGATCGATACGCAACCTGGGGGATCAGGAAACGAACGCACTCAATCACATTCCTATAATAGAAAGTTGTCGCATGCTGACCATCGTCAATTGCGGCTTCAGTCCAGACCAGGTAATCACCAAACGGGTCCAGTTCGTCAAGATGTTGTCGCATAGTATACGCTGACCGGAACAATCTGGCCTCCGTACCACCCAATCCGTCGGCAAACTACGCCTCAATCTGGGACTTGGCTACCTTGTTCCGGACAAACCACCTCGCCAAATTAAAGTCTGCTTCCGATGAGAAAGAGCTCCAGGGGTCATTTGTTGTGGCCAAATTGAGCTCTGTATAGTTAACAACATCGCCGAGTGGTCTTCCAGCACCTGGAATAATCTCTTGGCTGGATGGGCGCCCGCGAGCCGGTGGTTCGGAAGT
>Ga0307517_10005201_pt1 | contig 19714 bp, 23 predicted proteins | sample 23_EM_MG_FD_194515 | JGI IMG/M metagenome (GOLD analysis project Ga0307517, IMG submission 194515) | Populus trichocarpa ectomycorrhiza microbial communities from riparian zone in the Pacific Northwest, United States - 23_EM | ecosystem: Host-associated > Plants > Roots > Unclassified | place... | reverse complement strand
TGGCGATGAAGACGCCGCAGATCTTCGCGAGCCATCGGGAAAGGAGATGAAAGACCGCATCATCGCGCTGGCCAACGAAGCTCTCACCGCCGAACTCGGGTTAGGAGACAACCAGAGCTGGGGAATCGGGCCTGGGCAAGAAAAAACCGACGATGAGCTCCTCGACGCTATTGATCGCGGGAACCACGAAGGTGGGAGTGTCGGACGTGAGTCGGGGCTGTGATCTTTTTTCTTCTTCTAGAATGTGGGGGGCTACGTTGTTAACGGAAAAACTCCGCCTTTTCCCTAGGAATGTGGACTATCGACCCGATCGACGGCACGAAGGGCTTCTTGCGAGGAGAACAATACGCCGTCTGCCTCTCGCTCATCGTCGACTCCAAAGTCCAAGTCGGCGTCATCGGGTGCCCCAACCTCCCCGTCGACCCCGCACATCCAGAGAAAGGCACCGGGTGTATATTCACCGCTGTCCGTGGACAAGGCGCACAACAAGTAACTCAATTATCATTTATTTACGCCTAGAATGCCTTGAACTCACACATCTGTTTCTTTTCCTCGCAGTGGACGTTGTCCGGCGCGAATCCCACTCCGTTGAGCATCCCGAAATCCACTCCCGATTCCCTTAACTTCCTCGAATCCGTCGAAGCAGCACACTCGTCGCATTCGTTCAACGATCGTGTTTCCGCTCTGCTTAATATTACTCGGCCTCCGACGCGCATGGATAGTCAGGCCAAATATGGCTGCCTCGCAAGAGGTGATGGCGGGGCGTATTTACGCATGCCTACTGGCGTTGGTTACAAAGAAAAGATTTGGGTATGTCTATTATGAACGAAGTGCACTATCAGCCTGATCCTTAATATTTTTGATTTCCAGGATCATGCCCCAGGTCAGATCCTTGTGGAAGAAGCTGGTGGCATCATCACTGATTCAAGAGGCGAAGCACTAAATTTTGGGCTCGGCCGCACACTCGGGGAAAACTACGGTGTCATTGCGGCTGGCAAGGATGTTCATCCTCGGATCTTGGAGGCTGTTCAGAAAGCGCTCGTAGAAACAAAAGCTAAGGTTTGAAGGGTTTAAAACATAATCGATACCGTTGATAATTTTACAAAACATTGGTATTGTACAAAGAATATACGGCTTTATGGACATCATAACTATGAACATACAAACAACTATAGGAATTTAGGAATAGGAATAATGGGGAATAATAGCTGCATGCGACACGGGAGAGTTAAAAATGTACAATACCGTAGAGGGAGAACAACGAGAACATGGAAACATTGATGACGAAACGAAAGAGAATCCACCAGACAATTACGCTTTCTTCTTGTTCAAGCTGTTAAGTTTCTTGATCGAGGCGCTCGTCTTGGCATGCATGACAGCAGCCTGATTGTGTTTTTGTCTTTCCATCTTCTCAGAGATAGCGTCCGACATGCCACTCGAGGTTGAGGAACTGGTGCTGGCGGAGGCAGAGGCAGCGTTCGAGCTACTGGCGACTGCGGCGGGCTTTGCGAGGTGGGGATTTTTCTCGAGGTAGGCGCGCTGAGCTTCTGGTGTGACTTTAACAGATGAATAGTGAAGCAACTACAATTGTGTTAGGCGATATTCGTCAGAGAGTGAAGAATTCGACGTACTGATTTCCGACTCTTGTTGATCAGATCCTGCTCAGTCCTGGTAAGCTGACGCGAAGTACCACTGGGAGTCGCTAAAAAAAAAAAAAAACGCCGCCATCAGCTACCCCTGAAAAAAAGATATATTAGGAAAGAGGACTGACGTGCACCCATATTCCTTGACATATTTGTTAAAACTCTTGCGCATATCGCCAACGAGATGGAACTTGATAATCTCCGTGACGACGGCGCCTTTGCTGGTATCGACGGTGGCGAGATGGTCGAGGAAGATTTTCTTTGCCTAGAAAAAGATTAATGAGCATTGATAGTGGCACGGTCTTGACGCGAAAAAAAGCTTACAGTATCAAGCGCGTTCATGGCGCGTTGAGAAACTGGGGCAAACCCGCTGCGGTCGATGTCGCCTCCCATGCCATCGGCCCAAAATCCACCGCCATATCCACCACCGAAGCTACGGCGGGAGCCGCGCCCATACAGGGAGCCGAAAAGGCCAAACAGGTCTTCTTGACGGCAGGCTCGGCACATAATTGTAGATTGAGGAGAAGGTTGGGTGGAGAGATGGATATAGTTGGTGGAAGAGAGAGGTAGGATTGAAAATCAGGGAAAGTGGCGCTGAAATATGGACGCGTCTGTTTGCCCTTGCTTGGTTAAATCTGAAACCCCTGAATTTAGTCGCGTCGACATCACATGATCCCCCTATTTCCGCCTCGTCAAATGCGCACATTACGAGGCATTTAAACGCTCCTTGCGCATCGCTTAAGTAGACAGTTCGCGAAGAATCACATAGTACGTAACCAGACGAAGTGAGAGTGATATTATTTGTTTCTTAGCATATGAAAGGCCAAGAATGTGTGATTGTCGCGCGTACTAGCTTCACTGACCCACGGTTGCTCGGAGTAGGCATTCGAAAGGAATATTATTGTACCATGAGCAGCTCTAGGAACGCTATAACAGTGAAAGAAATGTCAGATGCAAATTATCAAACGGCCAGTTCAATTTCAGTTTTTGCAAGAGCCAAGGGCACGATTCGGAAAGGGAGTACATAGTTTTTCAAGGACGATGGAGAAATGGTGGTAATGGTGGGCAAGATTACTCAGTAGTAAGTACTTCGGGTCAGTCGTGATTCAATATTCAGCGCTCAGCGCTGGTGGTCAAGCGCACGGTTTAAGGCAATTCCCGTGTTCATCACGTTCGGTGTCAATAACGATACAGCCAATACATAGCCGCCATGCCTTGTCAGGCTCGTCAGTTGGTTCATCTCGTTCGCCTTCTTATCTGACAAATGTCCCTTTCCTTCTTTTCTCAAATCTGCAAGGCCAATATTTCGACGTTTCGACGTGACCAACGGCGCTCTGACCAATGGAACAAGGTACAGGCATGGACACGTACTGTTGACGCAGATTTTCATGCTTTTAGGTTGGATTTGGATGAGCTCTACCTGAACCCGAAAGTGGACTTCCTGGCTTAGGTTGGCATTTGACTTGTGACGAACAGATCTAGAACGCTGTGGAATGTGTAGACGTCCATGGACGGATATAAATTCTCGATGCTCAATACTCATCATCCCGGTTTGTCGTCCACGCTCGCATCCCCAAACCATATCCATGTCCAGCAATAGCCTCATGACCATGGACCCTGTCGTATTAGGTTTGGACATGCTACTTGGACATGTTGCCCTTGGCGCTTTTCACAACTCATCGGAGAGATTTGAGCCCCCCCAAGCGCTATCCAAAGGTGCGAGAGGCCATCATTCCCAAGATCCAGGCGTCGATGGAGCGCCTTGAGAATGGCTATCGCGCAATCCATCTCGGAGCTATGCGAGGCGCTACCCCCTGTATGCCTTTTCTTCTCTCGGACTCCTGAAGGACGCAGCGACAGGTCACGCCTAGTCGTAACTGTTATCTGTAAGTTCATCGTGGTACCTCCTATCAATCGAGCAAAGACATTCTGCATGTCAAGCTTTGAAGAAATGTGCAACGAATATACCTATCTTTCGAGATCGTGGCCATGATGGTAGATATTGACTATCTTGTTAAGAGATCTTCTGGCCAGTTCATCTACGCCGCGACGGCCATCCCTACGCTATGCGGGGTCACCACGGACATGAAAAGCGACTTCAAACCGCTCTACCCTTACAATCACACAACAACTCAGGTGCACCTTTCACCATGCTTGATACTCTAATTCCCCGGATCTTTCGGTCGGGGGGGAGTACGTGATTGAAAAGGTCTTGGAAGTCCTCTGTGCTGGAGCGTTTAGGGGCTCTCTTTGCCCCGGCTATCCAATTTGAAGATGTCAAAATTTACCACCTGACTTCCTTCTCGATCCCGGTCATTCAACCTACATCTCGCGATATGGTATTCAAATTTAGCACGGCGGTACCTTTTATAAAGATAATCTCCTTCATTCCTCAACAACATTTGACCAGAACTGTGGACGTGGACCCCTCCCCCCGACACGCATACACAGACATATACTCAGAACCCAAGTTCCCATTTATATTCCACCCTGACACAGCGATATAAATAACGCTTTTGATAGGTACCAAGAAAGCTGTCCAGTGCATGGTAGCGCCCGTACAAGATAGGGTCTGCACCAATAAGCGCCAATAAATGTTCCATAAAAGACGGATATGACTAAGTATACATCCGCGTATGGAACTGTTCCCACCATCCCCAGGCGAAAAAAGCTTTGCATTGCGAAATCCACGCAGATCGATATCGGTGCTAGTGTTGCTTATCTAGCTAACTCCGAGGCAGCATCACTGGTCAAGCAAGGCTTGGCCGGAGCACCCATCGATTAAAGCTTAAGCTTGATTTTTTCTCATCGATCTGCTAATTTGGGTGATGGTTCTGGTTCTAATTAAACAAGCGCTCAAGAAGAAGTGCTCTGCCATGGAGCCAGCATGATGGATGACTAGAACTTAAGGTTCTGGTGGCCAGTACCCTCGATTCCATAAAGGAGGGGAGTTCAGCAATCCCACACAAGACTCTGGCTCCTCCCCACAGCGGTTTCCCCTCACCGCATTATTGAGCGCTAAAATGACTACTCCCTTTCTACTTGCCCAAAATGTATTTACGGCCCTTACCGTCGCCGACCGACCCAGCGTATGTCACGATACTACGGCAATTAATGGAACCATCACCCAAGATCAAACCCAATCTGGCCCCTCATTTCCAACTGACATCTCATCGCTCATCACCTTCCTACTCTCCTTTTCTGCTCTTGGTGACTGGTTCAAACTAATCGTCCTCGGAAGCGTTTTGGAGACTTGCCGACGACTTGCCTTCCACTTCTACTACAAATTTTACAACTCTTTCTTCATAAAAGCCACGTTCGAGGAGGGGGATTCTAGTTATGGTAAGTGAAATAGCTTCTTGCATATCACTTACAGTACTCATTTCCTTTCAGATTGGATGATGGTTTGGCTTTCCAATCAACCCTCCTGGAGTGAGTCGTGTTTCATGTAGATCGGATTTACGGTGTTGATTCCTTCCCGTAGAACTAGCGCGGGATGTCCAAATTAGTACCCGTAAATTTGGTCTCAGTTCCAAGGCCATCATGATCGAGGGTGAACAGGACACAAGCGCTGTCGTGAATGGAAATCGCCATATCTCCTATCTACCCTCCGCCGCATCCGCGCACACTTTTTGGTATAAACGCCGTTGGGTCCGACTTACTCGATATGCCAGGGAAAGCCACTACGGTCGCCAACAAGATTTTCTTGAGCTTTGGTCAGTCTTTCATGTTCAATTCCACGAATATATATGTCCTCACTCTTCTCCAGTATCCTCTCATTTGATCTTTGTATCTTGAACGAGCTTTTGATTGACGCCAAAAGGACTTACAAGGCTGCCGAAGAGCAGTCCATCTCTATCTATGTTTCCGACCCCTCCGGAAGGTTCGGCGGGAGCTGGCGTCACATCGCTTCTCGTCCTAAGCGACCCTTGCACTCCATTGTCTTAGACCCTGGTATTAAAGACCTTCTCGTCAACGATGCTAAAGATTTCTTGGAGAGCAAATCTTGGTATTCTGCTCGAGGGATCCCTTTTCGTCGCGGTTATCTCCTCGTAGGTCTTTAACAATTGCCCTCATCTCCAATTCCCTTGCTGATTCCCGTCGCTATGTAGTACGGTGCCCCTGGATCAGGGAAGACCAGTATTATTCACAGTTTGGCTGGTGAACTCAGCCTCAATGTCTATATCATCTCTCTTTCTCGGGTCGGTTTGGATGACGCGGCACTCAACGACCTCATCTCCGAGCTTCCTGGTAAGCCCTGCAAATTCCTCCCAGACATTCATATGCTGATTATTATTTCTTATTTTTTGAAGAGAAATGCATTGCCCTCATGGAGGATATCGATGCTGCTTTCAGTCAGACTATGAACCGTGAACAAGACGATGAATCCTCCTCTGAAGATGGCAATCACGAGAGCCATCGAAGCCCTCCTCCGCCTCCCGCCGCCAGCAGAATCACTCTCAGCGGTTTACTCAACGCGCTTGATGGTGTTGGTGCCCAGGAGGGTCGTATTCTTTTTGCCACCACCAACAAGTACAACGCCCTCGATTCCGCACTCTGTCGCCCCGGGCGCATGGACATCCACATCGAATTTAAGCTCGCAAGCAAATACCAGGCTCGAGAGCTCTACCGATGCTTTTACCGGCCAGAATCGGCAAAGGAGGACCCCGCTGGTCCTATTGACGACAAAGCTCTCTCTTTTTCTGAAAAGGACACAACTCCTATCCCTAAACATGCATCCTTTGGTGGACATTTCCATGGCTCGCTGAAGCTCCCGCGCGCCGAAGTCGACGTTCTTGCTGCCAGATTCGCAGATGTCATCCCAGAGCGAGAGTTCTCCATGGCCAGTCTTCAAGGGTATCTTATGACTTATAAAATCCGCCCCGAGGAGGCAATCGAAGATGCGCCTGCCTGGATCGAAAAGGAACGCGCTGAGAAAGCGAAGCAGGCCAATGCTTCCCATGTTCTGGGAGTAATTCCTGCTTCTGGAGCAACCAGCATCAACGAAGAGTGTGGCAAACAGAAGTTGGGGAGGAGGATACCGAGAAGTAATAGCGCTGACACACCTGTCAGTTAAGTCATTGCCGCCACTATCGAAACTAGCACCGGACCCAACGGTACCGTGTGTGCGATGATGAGCCTCACACCATACTCTCGGAAGAATCCTCAGGCTCAAATTTTTGGGCTTCATAGCCAGCGTTAAATATATATTCTAAGTAATCCCACAATATACACAACTCCAAACCAAGCCATGGTCGTTCCGCATTCTCGTTTCCATTCAAGACAGCCTGAATATACTATGGACGCAATGGTCAAACAAGCAAATCAACAAACGGCCAATTCGATTTCAGCATGTCATACAAAACACGCCTCTTTTCCTCAAACTTCATATCAAACGCTTCCGGAGAGAACTCGCGAGGAGGGTTCTCCAATTTTCGTGTCCAGTCCCTTGATTTCATATCACCTTCAAGACCTCCAACGCAGCTCTCGGGGTCCACAGTGAGTTGAAATGACTTCAACTGTGGAAGCCACGTCTGGTCCGATGCATGCTTGATCCAGTCATCAATGTCGTGAAGGAAGGGGAGTGAACGAGTGTAGCGCAACGACAATTTCTCGACGGATGGCGGGAGATAGGAGGCCATGTCAGTGTCCAAGCTATCTGGGTAACTCGCAGCCAATCGTAATTCCCGGAGATTTGTGCACATTTGAAGACGGTCTCTGAAGTCCTGAGGATCATATATATTCGCAAAGTCATGGCCACTTGTGGTTTCGATTTCGAGGACTTCTAAAACCTTCGTAAGGTTGGGGACATTGTCAACCCCATGACAGAACATGTCGCAACAACCATTCTCCAATGCGCGTAGGTGCTTGAGGCGGGTGACAGCGGGTGGGAATTGTTCTGGGCCAACGCAATGGTCCAGCGTAAGAGACGGGAGAAAATTTTTGGAGCGCATTTCATGAAGTCGCGGTCGCCGATGTTATGGAGAGTGAGTGATTCGAGGTCGTTCCATTGGTGGTGAAGGGTATTCAGAGGCTTGATGCGGCAGCTATTATGCATTAAAGGGATTAACTGCAAGTGCTTCCGGGAAAGTCCGTCTAAGACTTCCCACATCCTCGCTGTCGGTTCTCCAGGAAAAAAAGTGTACCACACGACGGAATCTATGCGTTCAGAAGGTGCTTTCTCCATATCTTCCTTGACGGATTGCCTTAGTTGCTTCAACATCTCCGGGATTCCGAGTCCCTTCCATGTTCTCCATGATGAAATGTAAGGGGAATATTTTACCACCTCGCCCAGACCATATTCTCTCGTATCAAGGTCTACCCAGAGAATGTGTTTTCCTTGTGTAGTATCCAGAATACGATCATAAGTTCCTAAATCCTGTCCAGCATGAGATGTAAATTGGGCTATCGGTTTAATGCTGGAAATAAGTATGAGCAGAATGAAACCTCCACCGGCTCGCCAACACAGAAGGGTTCCAAGTCCGCTGAAGGCTGAGCCTTGGCGTCGAAGAGAAAGGACTTCCATTTCGGAAAGCAGAGAATGGGAAGAGCTTGTTGAGCTGAGCCATTAATCGTTAGCGAAGCCACCGAGGCGCCAGACTGAGCGGACTTCAATTTATTACATCATAGTCCCACGCGATACACTGGGCGTCTAAGTCTGTACACCTCATAACCATGCATCACTTTTGTTGGATTGCCGAGGTTTTGTCTTTGAGGCATCGGATGCAAGCAGAAGTAGAGGTAAAACAAGCAATCAAGCATGACCTTGGGACTGGGTCGTCATTGTCATTATAAATATGTTATGGGCCGATTTAGTGTGGAGGTGGTTCCGGTATCGCAATTATGGGAATCCGGGATATAAAAATCATAATCCACCGGAGCGAACTTTCACAGGGGAGAATTAGCTACTAGTATTTGTATTATTGATACACTTAGCACTCTAGAAGCAATGGTCAGGTAAGCTACTGAATAAACGGCCGATTCGATTTCAGCACGTCGTACAAGACACGCCTCTTATTCTCAAACTCGAAGTCAAATGCTTTTGCAGAGAGCTTCCGAGGAGGGTTTTCCAAAGTCTCGTGTTAAATGCACCGACTTCACACCACCTTCCGGGCCTCCGACACGGCTTTCGGGATCGACAGTCAGCTGAAACGACTTCAAATGCGTAAGCCACGTCCTATCCGATGCATGCTTGATCCAGTCGTTAGTAAAGGGAGTGAACGAGTGAAGCACGACAATTTCTCGACGGACGGCGGAATATAGAAGGCTATGTCAGTGTCCAAGCTATCCGGGTAACTCGCAGCCAACCGGAATTCCCTGAGCTGCTAGCACTTTCGAAGACGGTGCATAAAATCTTGAGGAACGTACATATGTACACTCAAAGTCAGCCATTTGTGGTTTCGATTCGAGGACTTCTAAAACCTTCGTAAGGTTTGGTATGTTGTCGATCCCATAACAGAACATGTCGCAAGCATCGCTCTCCAATACACGTAGGTGCTTGAGGTGGGTGACGGCAGGTGGGAAATATCCTAGGCCGCTGCAATCCGCCCAGAGGATGCGTTTGCCCTCTGTTGTGCTCAAAATACAACTTGGGGTTTTTAGTACCTGTCCAGCTTGAGATGTGAATTGGGCTGAGTTAACCCCCGAGTGCCTGGATGCAGCCCAGGGAGGCCTGCATTTGCGTCGGTTCCGGTGGCGGCGATGATCGTTAGATATGCTGCGCCATAAACTAGATCCATTTTTGAGATCGCATCATATTTGCTTCCCTGATCACCATCGTCGTCCTGGACGATGCACAGGCTATCGGTCCAAAGGTATCGAAAATGCAGTTCTCTGACCACTTGCATTGCATCCCGAACTGTAAGGGGGATTCTTTCATAATATTCCTTTTGGAGGGGCGATGCTGGTTTCTCCAAGTCATCTAGGTTGGCTTTGAGGAGCCTGAGGATGGAGGAAATGTCGATATTTCCCCAGACATAGCTCAGTCCGACATATTTGCATTTATACGGAGCCGATACAATGCAATTATCGACAACATCGATGAGGCGGAAGGTAGGGATTTCGGCTGCTGGATCGCTAATTTCACGATCTAGCATCTTGGATTGGTTGCAAAAGTGACCATGACCAGCGTGGCACATTGCGAGCCAGTTGCGCACCATACTGAAATCAATTTTGTCGTTGATCAATCGAGCAAAATATGACTTTGAAGGCGTAGGGGCGTCATTGGCTAGCAGTGTTATTTCTGGAAACAGATTCAACTTCGTCACATCTATAAGCTCGCCGCTTTGCTTTCGTGCGTATGGGCGAAGAATGCGGACCTGGGGAATATGACTCCAGGGTTCTTCTGGATCTTGATCAGGACCATCAGTGTTCCAGCTCAGCGTGACGACTACGGCTTCTCCATCCTCGACGTCTGGGACGTCTTCATTGGAAAGTGCTTTGACGACTAGACGACAGAAGGGGCACGAGTTGGATCGTTCCTTAACGTCCTTGATAAGTCCCAGCTTGATATTGTCATCATCAGGTTCGTTCCTGTCCGCATCACTGTCACGACAAATCGCCTAGGAGTGAGTTCAAGTGCGGTGCAAGTATAACAAAGGCGATCGTTGGGCTTGGCTAACGATGCTGGAACTGGAAGCAGGGGAGGGACTGTGATAGGCTCTGCATCCTCGGCACTCTCACCATCGGATTCAGAACCACTCGGATCCTCTCCTGCTGCGAGTAAACTATTACAGCTTAATGGCATATTGAATGCAGCTATTCGGAAACTGGGGGGAGTCGATGTGTTTGTGGATGCTGGATATAGAATAGAATCAGGCCGAGTTATTGAAGAAGTAGCGAAGTAGGTGAACGTACAGGAAAAACGAATGGTTATGGAGACTCTTGCATGCAAATTAAGTTCGCTCTCGCCAACGAAAATAGGCGGAGAACTATCGTACCGTAAGACGGTGCTTTTCTGATTGATTGAATAAGACAGGACCCAAACGAGCCTCTGGGAACACAGGTGTCCCACCTATGCTTCGACGGAGTCTGCAACTATCTTCCTGACCCTAAAGGGAGATCCAGGCACGTGATACTACCCTGCCTGCCGGCAGCTGCCGGCGCGCCTCAGCCTGTCGCTTTGACCGGCACCCCTGCTGCTGATAGTAACGAAATGGAGGTATGCATCTCAATATCTTTTCTGTTTTTGTAGAGAATCCGCTGTGACAGACTGACTAGGATGTCGATTCTATTGGGCCTGGTGAAATTTGCGCGATTTTTGGTGTTGAATGTTCGTCTGAGGATACTTTCACGGATGGTTCGAGTAACTTCTCCATGGTACGTGAATGTCATTGTTGGCGTAACATTTGGATTTGCTCATACCCATTCCAAAGACGTCGACGTTCGTTCCTGAACCGGTGATTTCTCGTGCGCTCAATCGATTCCAGAAGGAGGATCCTACATTCAAGGTTCATATCGACCACGAGAGCAAGCAAGTAGGCATTTCGGTTTTTCAGCTCATTACTCGGGATCTGATCTGACGTCTCCGGCAGAGCATCATCTCTAGCTTTACTTCGAGATCTATGTCGAACGCAAGAGGAAAGAATACGTCACTGGCAATCCGCAAGTTGCCTTCTGAGAGACCATTACGCAACGCGCCGGGTTTGTGTAAACGTACAAGAAGCAGACGGGAGGTGCGGGCCAATCCGCCAGAATTATTGGATACATCGAGCCAATGGAGGTGGATCCGGAGACTGGTAAAGACGTGGCCTTCGGATCTATGGTTATGGGCGGGAACATCCTGTCGAATTATATTCCTGCTGTTGAGAAGGTATTTCGATCGTTGGTCATTCCATAGGAGACGACTGACCATTTTTTTTTGTTAAGCGATAACATGGTTTCTACGAGGCTCTGGATAAAGGAACATTATTTGGAAACCCTCACAGGATGCCGTCTTGTATTGAGGGATGGTGCTTTCCATGCCGCCGGTTCCTCTGAATTGGCTTTCCGACTCGCGTAATTGGCACTTCCCGTGAAATGCAAAGCCGGTAATCCTGGAGTCTATTATGAACGTTGAGGTCGTCGCCCCTGGCGGAAACCCCCTCTATTTTGTTTCTTTTTCGGAAGAATGCGATGTGACGATATTTTTTTTTACAGGCCAGGTTATTGGCGGGTTGCACACACACGGAGAGGTACCATTGTGGACAACGAGGTCTGCGACGACAAGTTTACGGCGTCTGCTGAGGTTGCATTGAACGAGATGTTTGGATATTCGAACCAGCTCGCAGGTTGACGCAACGGAAGGGAAAGTTTAGTATGGAGTATAAGGTGATCTTATCCCCATCTTTCTTTTCACTTGGTTTACTCATTTTTCCTTCTCTCTCTTAGAATCGTATGCCGGTACATCCGAACGTGCAGCAGGAGCTGGAGGATGAGTATCGCAAGACTTTGCCTGCGGCTAAAAAGTAGATGTTCGTGTTGGATTAATTTGCTGGAACTTATAGTTAACGATATATATACTTAAACTAATTCACCCCCTTTACTTCACTTTGAGAGTTTAGGAGGTTGAGTATTGTTCGAAGTCCCAGATATCGCCGCCATTATCAAGGTTTAAATATTGAAAGCCGTCTATTTGGAGTTACAGATGCATATGCTTAACATATCTTAACACCTACCACCACATGAATATTAGGGAGTGACTCTGCAACAAGCCCCTTCTTGTGGGGGTAGTGATGTTGATGGCGGTACAGGCCAACTATGTAGAATTTTCAATTCACTGTAGAACTAGATCCTGTGGTAGTTTTATATACTCCAGGCAACGATCTATTCAACTGGGTAGACTAACAATGGGCAAATCAGCAGTAAGGAACGTAGTGCGAGTTGGAACGAATACGATGGGTATCATGTAACCGAGGAATCATGGGGAAGAGGCTACATACGGATTGATAAGATTAGATAGGGAATGTGTAAAGCATGTAAAAGATGATACGTTGCACCTCTTTCTACGAAGAGCTGGAGTGTAGCAGGGTTGGCTCCAAATCTACCTTTGTAGATACGAAGGAGGCGGATCGATATCCTCAGGAATTGGTACCATCCGACTAGCCAAAGTAGATGGACTTGTAGCTCCCGCCAGGGCTTGCTGGGCTGTACGTTGTATAGTTTCAGCCGTGACGCTGGAAGTGGTTACTAGTACTTGTGTTGCTGCCATTCCCGTCGTTCCCGTCTTTGTGTCCACGAATGGTTTCCCTCTGCCGTCGTCCTGGGGATGTTGTAAAATATTGTAGGGACTAATCTGTGGTCTCCCTGGATCGGGTATGATCAGCCACCTCACACATGGGAGAAATTAGGAATTCTTGCCGATTGCCCGAGGTGGAGCGCCTATTATTTTATTGGAATGGCCCTCTTGCCGCCTTCGTCGAAGGTACAATATTAACAAAACAGTGCAGATTAATGTAAGAGCACCCAGAGCACCCCCGATGATGGGGCCTATCGGCAGCTTCGTCATTGTTTTCACCTGCACTAAGTCAGTGGCCAGACTAGTGGGCGTAGCACCCGATGTGGGACTCCATGAACTTGAAGAGGATTCCAATGTCGAGAATGATAAAGAGGATTCCAGTGTGGAGAATGATGAAGAGGATTCCGTTGAGTATGATGAAGAAGGGGACAACACAGGGGAGTTGGGTGTTGTGAATGGGGTAGTGGTCGTAGGACTCGGAAGCGGGGTGGAAAGAGAGGACGAGGGGTCGCTCGGGAGAGTACCGTCGTTGACTATAAAGTAATCAAGGACTAATACGTCTTTTATTCGATGGTTATCAGCGTACTCGATGGTCAACACATGGGAAGATTTAGGGAGCTCGGGAGACTGGAAAAATAGGTCGCCCCATGTCGTAGTCGCAGTACGATTAACTATGAGCCTGACTGGAGTGCCTTCATCGATGGTGTAGAGGCATTCGGGCGGAAGTTGCTTGCCAGAGGAATCGGCATAATTGGTGCCATGCACTCCAATGCCGGATCCTTTGATTGGATGAGGCACTGGCGTCTGGAAGGCATTGCATAACTCACCGATGAAGGAAATTTTAGCAGTTCCTGCCGTACCAAGCCAAGTTAGAGTGTCGTTGTATGCGAGATCATCGCTAAACCCTCTCCAAGAACCCGAATGAGTAACTGATGGGTCCCTATCGTCAACAATGATGGTAACCATTAAGATTCAAGTTGTGCAGAAGAAATCACTAGGAATTTAAATGAAAGTGGTGTTCAGCATAGTCGCTAGGTGTGGAGAAACGGGGAGGAAAAGTCCGAACGAAAGAGCTGTTTTTATGCGGACGGCAGGGGCTTCAAGCATCGGAAGATTAAGAAGCATTAAGTTGCATGCATCAAAGTGCTGATGGTGTATTGAGCCCCCGGCGTCATTGCACTTTGAGCGGCTTAAAGTTTATTTTTCTCCAACCAGGATATCAATACAGAAAACACAGTCCATCATTGCGCACAATCAAGGCATTGAACCAGGGTGGTTGCACAAGAGAGATTGTGGACAGAATGCCAATCATGTATGTCCAGGAGCAACAGTGCACAGGTTCGGAAGAAAATGAAAAGCAGTGGTGGTGATGTCTGGCAGATCCGAATCCTCGGTTTCATACACGAAGGATTTTAGGCGGAAAAATATAATAAAACATTGGTTCTTATCAAGTGAATGAAACTATTAAGAAAACCGAGGGTTTCTAAGAAGCGCTGTTTCTTTCTCAATATAGTAACATTGTCTATTTTTGGACTTCCGGGCGCCGTTGTCCCACGCCCGGCTGTTTTTGGGCGTGGGCACCTGACCTCTCCTCAGCTGTGCTTTTTTATCCTGCTGGCGACTGAAAGCATTGGGACAACTGTAATAAGTGCTCCGAGTGACTAGTGATATCCGAAGATGAAGCTGGGCATCATGATCTACCGTGCACGGATATGTTTTTCTAAGAGGCTGTTCACTGGGATGTGTTCCAAATCAGTGGAGATAATGAGCCTTTTCGATGCCAGTGAGTCCGAATATTATCACTCTCATGCCAACAACTTATATAAACGTACTTGGGCTGGGCAGGGAAGGGAAGGTCACAAAATCATTTCTTGTTGCCTTGTCAAACAAGATTTTCACTGGCAGGCCATCATGCCCGTTTCTCCTCACCCCAGCGATTATTCTGAACATCTCTCATTTGAACTCCCGTTCATTCCTTCTGCATAACTTGAATCATAGTAATTGCCGTCCCCGTTGGTGACAGAGACCCATCGCGGATCTTCATCGAGTCCCATATCGGGTGCTGCACCTGGGGGTGGCCACTGTCTTAGTGCAGGAGAATTCAAGGTCGGAGCCGCGGATAGGCCCCATCATCGGCGGAGCTTTGGGTGCTCTTACATTCATCTGCATTGTCCTGCTGTATCTTCGACAAAGACAGCGAGAGGGCCATGCCAACGAAAATCTCTGCGCTCCACCTCCAATCGGCAAGAATTCCCAATTTCTCCAATATCTAAAATGGCTGATCATACCCGTTTCCTGTTTATCACCAATACAGGCTGGGAGACACCACAGATCATTAGCCCCTATGATATTTCGCAACCCCCACGACACGGAAACCATTCTTCAGCACAGAGACGCCAATGACGGCAGTTACCTCCAGCTTTTCCAGTGGACTCGTATACATTTCATCTCAGTGAACCACGGCGGTAGCTACAATATTACCCAACCTACCGTCCATTTCTGGGGATCATACGAATGACCCGCCTCCTTCGTATCAGGAACCGCTTGATGAAAACCGGTTCGGAGCAGCCCTGCTGCACTCTATTTGTTTGTAGAAGGGGCTTTAAGCGAAGTCCAGCACGGGTCCCTTTGTGGTCGCTTTTGTGGCCTTTACATTTTTCACAATGAGCGTGCTACTAAATATTTTGCTTTACGATGTATGAGCCGTGTCAAATATACTTATACTTAGTCTTATACCGTAACTTCATCTTTTGCATGGGTGAACTTCACCTCAAGATTTAGGTCAAACCCATCAGGACTTGGGGGAGGCCCTGAGTAATATCCTGACTGTCTCACTGGCAACTTGTCCCAAGTTGCCTTCCGAGAGGAGTCGAATGTCGTCAGAGTTGGATTAGAGCTTCGTGCAACAATACTTGAATTAAGGATACCCTCCAACCCCGGGCGTTCAAATTCTGCCACTGTCTGACTACTTGAGTCGTCCAATTAATCCCATTGTTGGAAACTCTCCACAAACCCTTGCCCTCCGGCGCCAATCACCAAATAAAGCACGTGCCACGTTTTACCAATCGGGAAACCACTCGTCTTCGTGGTCCATCACACATCACTCGCCCACGCAGACGATGCCGAAGCATCAATCTTCAACGTCAGATCACACCACCAGACGCCTCTATCCTACAACAAAGAGCTGGGTCTCCCATGCCCTTTTTGGGCCTGCTGGGTTGGGGCACTGCTGCCGCCTTCCGTCTCTTGCTGTAGATTCTTCTGTTTGGGATTTTCGCATTTGCCATCGCTCACCGGTTCTCTATCCTGATGTGCCACGGCACTATCTTCCTTTGTTTGGGAGTATTGGATTACGTCATTCGACTTTCCAAGTTGACTCGGAGCAAGTTCCCGAGCGAAGCGATTCAATATACATAATCTAGGAGCAACCCACGAGAATGCAACACCACCACCATGCACCCTTCCTCCGATTTCTCCTCCATTAGGCCTTCTCAGTCCGCTTCTAAAGTCACTTTGAATCACGGTCATGAGGAACGACCTTTTTAGAGCCCGCCACCATCCATTCGGTAACGAATGCACCCACGTTCGGAGAACCCATTTCTCCATCAACGGCAACAACCACAACAGTAGCGGCACCCGCACCACCAGAGTCCAACACGACCCGCCCTCATCCTCTCTCTGGCAACTCCACAACCATCACCACCAGATCCTCCATACGCTACAGCGTCGCCACCAGCCCGTTATCTATGTGCAAGCCATACCGCTCCACGTGGGCGATTCCGGTGTTGTGGTCACTAGAGAAACAGAGAGGTCAACGGACAAGGGCAGGGCCAAAGAAGACCACAAATTCCTCCTCGGTCGCTTGAAGTGGGGGCCCGTAGGCACCCATCTCGTCTGCGATGTTCAAAGACGAAGATCTTCACATGACCATATGGATCCCTGCGATGCATGCGATTGAGGGCTATGCGTCAGGGATACCGACTGCGGGGCCATCGTCGGGGTTCAGTCTGTACGGTAGGTATTTGACACCGACGAGGCCGTCTTCGAGTGTGGGCATGCCGCAACCGCAGCCTCAATTGCAACTATAGCCTGCAGCCAATCTTTATGATGGGAGATGACACAAGCTAGACAAGAATTTGTGGAGGAGGAGTCGAGGAGGGATGAAGTGAGCAACTGCGAAAGAGGTCAAGGTTCAGAAGAAGCTAGGGAAGGAACTGGTGAATAATCCGAGGTTCATGGCGGAGGTGAGATGGAAGGAGCTGAAGCGGAGGCAGATGCAGAAAGAGGGGTTGGCGCCGGTGGTGAAGGAGGAGAAGAGGATATTCTCGTTGTTTCTTTATCATTGCCACAGGAGCGAGTCTGCCGCGGCGATGCAACAGCCTGCGGTAAAGCAAGAACAGCAAGTTCAAGGTGCATCCGCTGTTCCCCTTCCGTCCAAAGGTTCTCCTTCCAAAGCTACCAGTTCTCCTTCAAAACCGAGCATTTTTCCTTCGAAAGGGTGGTTTATCGGTAGCCCGATTCCTGAAAGGGTTCTTTGGCCCCCGCCAACTGCCTACGGCGCAGTACTCACCCACGCGGCAACATAGCAGGAAGTCAAGAAAGGCCACCAACACCACCGTCGTCGTCAACAACAGAAACTTCCCCTCCGACCACTCGGATGTTGAAGACAGTCCCTTCCAAGGGTTTTCATACACTGTTCAGGTTCCCCACGAAGCAAAAATCGAAATGGGAAACGCGGACGGACAACAATATCCCCGAGATCGCGTTGGAGAGGAGAGGGAACAATTTTGATGGTGTTTCTCTTCGGCGTGTGGGGTTGGGTATTGCGGGTGGGGTGGTGAAGGATGCTCGGGTTGTAGGTCCATGGGCGGGGGCGGTTATGGAGGTTCTTGGCGCTCGATTGGGTTCGGGGGGCAGGGGTCGTCGATGAGAGGACGGACGGTTAGTGACGTTGGGACTTCATCGCGGCCGATGACTGCGCCTGGTGGAAGGAAGCTCAAGAAAACGTGCATTGGAAGGGGAGGCCCTCTTCATCCGCAAGTACCGCACTCTCGGCGATTTCGAGAGTAGCCCATACGATCGAGAACATCGAGCCAAGACGTGGCGCTTACCTGGAGAAGACTGATCCTCTAACAAGCTTTGATTTTACGCTGGAGACCCCGCAGCTCTATTAATCAACGGAAAGCTCATGCGTTTATTAATCGTAGTTGTACGCGAAGTTGGCTTCAGCTGCTAAATGTACAGAGATGATTACTTGTCCAGCTCGCCCATTCTCGCTATTTCATTCATCCATGCGGTGTTGAGGTATGGGTTTTTCAATTTTTTTTTTTTTTTTGGTTTTGACTCCATCTTCCTTTCACGTCTACCCATCTTTCGCATTCCACTTTAGATGTCTATACTTCTGCAACTTCATCATAATCACTCGGTAAGAGGTCTGCAAATCGTGATTATTTGCTCGTCACATTCCCTTAATGTTGCTAACGAGGTCCCTCTGAGATAACCAACAATAGACTCGGTCTAATCTCAACCACATTGATTTATGATTGACCTTGAATACAGCATTCGTTACACATGCCGCTCATCATAGCTTCGCCTTGACTCTTGCCGTGCCTTCACCATCCATCTTGCGCGCCTTCGCCAGGCCCTCAAACGTTGTAGCGGAAAGAGTGGCGACGAACGGGATTAGCGCATCCATGACGGTTCATTGGGGGGCAGCTTACAGTCGTTTGCATTGCCGTTTGCACAACGAATTTGAGAAATCTTGTTTGTATTTGTTATATTGTGACTGCCAAACGATGATCCGGGCACGCATTTCGTCAGATATCTGATGATCGAACAAATGATTGTTCTGCCGATCTGTTCCCTGAGGCCTGAGTGTGACAATCTCCATACAGATACAAACAAGATTTATCAAACTCATTGTGCAAACGGCAATGCAAACGACTGTAAGTGAAGAGTGGCGATGGCGGTTGTAGCTGAATCACCCCAGGATTTGAGGGAGGTGATGGACACGGATGCGGCACCAGGATCGGGCTTCAGTACTTCAGTGGTGAGTGCGGTGAGGGAGTGAAAAAGATCATCCTTCTGAGTTGGAAATAATGAAATCGTGGAAATGCGAAGATGTGGTGGTGCTAACCATCGGTTAGTTTTGTGAGGAACGGAGAACTTCAACAACCAAGTTCAAACTGGAACCGAACCCGCAGGTTCAGCAGAATACCCTGAAATGGACCTCATTCAGTTCTGGGTTCAGAGAAATGGCCCTCTGAATTGGATTGAATCGAACTTTCTCACCACTAGATATAGGATACCCGGCGATATACACAACCCCCGGTGTCGATAATCGTATGTCAGTGCTTCCGAACTTGTAGAAGGACCTGGAGGACGAGTACCGCAAGACTTTGCCTGCGGCTAAAAAGTAGATGTTCGTGTTAGATTAATTTGTTAGAACTTATAGTTAACGATATATATATTTGTACTACTAATTCACCTCCTTTACTTCTCCCGGAGAGTTTGAGAGGTCGAATATTGTTGGAAGTCCCAGATACGCAGTCTCTACACGAAGAATTGTACACATGTAAGGGAAGTTGTCCATTTGCCAGTGCAGTTACAGATGCATCGATGCTCCGCATATCTTAATGTCTACTATCGCAAGGATTTTATGAATCTTTGCGACAAGCCCCTTCCTTCTACGAAGAATTGGAGTATGGCAGGGCCTTGCTCCTAATCAACCTTGATCCAAGCGATTCCCAATATGAAGGAGGCCGATCATTCGCAGAGTCCCCAGGAATTGGTAGCGTCCCACCCAGGTTACTCGGACCCGACATACTACCCAAAGTAGATGAGGTTGTAGCTCCCG
>Ga0307517_10005200_pt1 | contig 19714 bp, 21 predicted proteins | sample 23_EM_MG_FD_194515 | JGI IMG/M metagenome (GOLD analysis project Ga0307517, IMG submission 194515) | Populus trichocarpa ectomycorrhiza microbial communities from riparian zone in the Pacific Northwest, United States - 23_EM | ecosystem: Host-associated > Plants > Roots > Unclassified | place... | reverse complement strand
GTATTTACAAAAAAAAAGTTCAATAAAACATATAAAAAACATTTTGAGATAATAAGATTTGGAAGAAAAGAAAAGCTTTCATAGTATATAATAATATACAAAATGATTTTAGGCTTGCAGCTAGCAATGTTTAACTTGAGAGTTAAACATTGCTAGTAGCAAGGTCAAAGGGGGTCACTGAAGTGTGAGGGGGATAGGAAGATGGATCGCGAAAACGAACCACGACAAATGTCGTGGCTCGTATTTCGCAACTCACCACTGGAGCCTGCCACTCCATGGGTTCCCCATGTCTTCCTCCCTCCCCGGATCCACCGTTGAGCGAGGCTAAGCCGCCCACATCCCTTCAGATAGGGGAGGGGCGGCTCGGGCTACATCCTCGCTTCTGAGGGAGAGCCGAGGCGATGTTGAAGGAACCCACATCCCTCAGCGGAGGGGAGGGGCTCGTGTCCGTGTCGACGGGCGAGATTGGAGGCGTTGAGGGCAAGGGCGAGGGTGGCAATGGCGAAGGTAGTGGTGGTGGAAGGAGAGTGAATGAGCAAACATCAACCGTGATGGGGTTGATGTCTGTTTCAAACTCCGCTCATCCCATTAGATAGCGTTCGATATCAATGCTTGTAATCCCGATAACAAAATAAAAAATTGTATTATTTTAGAACTATTCCAAAGATATTAGATCCAAAAGTTGAAAGAAAAATGACCCGAATTGACGATGGAATTTAAGAAAAATGCCAAAATGGTAATGAACATCGTAGCTTTCGTGAATTCTATATTGTAACTTCTTTATTTTATGGAAATAGCATTGTAATATAGTTTTAGTACACTAATAAACGACATTTAGATAGTTCGGCGCAGGTAGCAGCTTGTTGTGGAAGCTGCAACGACCAATATTTAGTTACAGACCATAAGTTAATTCATTATGGTCTATAACTGAATATTGGTCGTTCCAGCTTCCACAAGGAGCAGTTACTGCGGCCAAACTATCTAAATGTCATTTATTGGCGTACTAAAACCATATTACAATGCTATTTCTATAAAATAAAGAAGCTGCAATATAGAATTCATGAAAGCTATGATGTTTACCACCATTTTGGCATTTTTCTTAAATAATGTCTTCAATTTTGCTTATTTTTTCTTCGACTTTTGGATCCCATATCTTTAGGTTAATTATAAAATAATACACTTTTTTATTTTATTATCAGGCTAATAAGCGTTGATATCGAACGCTATCTACTGGGGAGAGCAGAGTTTGAAACAAACATCAACCCCACCATCGTTGATGTTCGTTCGTCCTCGCTCCTTTCTCCACCACCACCACCTCTCCACCACCACCCTCGCCCTCACCCTCAACGCCTCCAACCTCGCCCGTCGACCCGGCAACGAGCCCCTTCCCTCCGTTGAGGGATGTGGGCTCCTTCAGCACCACCTCGGCTCCTCAGAAGCGAGGATGCAGCCCCAGCCGCCCCTCCCCTTTCTAAAGGGATGTGGGCAGCTTAGCCTTGCTCGACGGTGGATCCGGGGAGGGATGTAGAAAAAGGGGGCCTATGGAATGGGAGGCCCCAATGGTGAGTTACGAAATACGAGCCACAACATTTGTCGTGGTTCGTTTTCGTGATCCATCTTCTTATCCCCCTCACTGACGCCTCCACCCTGCCACTAGGACGAAACGACACCCCGAATCAACGACGATAAAGGGCGACACGACGACGAAGATGGGAAGAAACGACGACGAGGAGGAAGGGGGAAGAGGGCGAAGGGCGATGAGGAGAGACAATGAACAGGAGCAAGGGTGAGATGGAGATGAGGCGCGACACAACGACGAAAACGGGAGGAAACGATGACGAGGAAGGGGGAAAGGATGACGACAAGGAGGAGGAGGATGGGTGAGGCGAGACGAGAAGGAAATGGAGGGGCGAGACGAGCGGGAGACAGAGGGGCGAGACGGCAAGGAGACGGAGGGGTGAGATGAGAACGAGGAAGGGCGAAATGAGCAGCGGCAGGAGGAGGAAGAGGGGTGAGACGAGCGGGAGACGGAAGGATGAGACGAGAATGAGACCGAGGGGGGAGACGACAAGGGCGACGATTCGAACACAAGGCGGCTATTCGAACACGACGGGGGCGATTCAAACACGACGGGGCGATTCGAACAAGACGGGGGCGATTCGCATAAGGCGGCGATTCGAACTCAACCGCGGCAAGTAGGAGACGAGGGCGAAGGAGCCTATCGCCCGGGCTTGAAATTCCCTGACAAGACGACGTGTATGCCCCAACCACGATATGAGGATCCGACGACGACGCTTAAGGCCCAACAAAGACGTGTAAGGCCCAACGACAACCCGAAGGACACAACGATGACGTGTAGCGTCCAACTACGACGCGTAGGACACAGGGAGAAGGAGGAGGACAATGGAGCAGAGCCATCTAGGGCTCTGCTCCGTGTTTTTCTTCTGTTGTTTTTGTACTTTTACCTCAGAATGAAGGGAGGGAGACCCTCAGCCTCTCCCTTTTTAATATTACTTGAATATAATTTTATTTTTTGAATGATTTTGTCTATAAGAAATGAGAATCTTCCCAAAAAGGAAGGCAGAGCAGTGTCATCCACAGCTGCCCGCCCCCATCCATCCATTCCCGCCTCCCCTGAGGCACAGAAAAGGGTAGAATGGACATAAATATCTCATAGCTACTGATGTATGTATATATTTCTATGAAAAACAATGTCCAACGTCCCCAACAACGAAGACGATCCTCAAGCGCCGTGATTGATGACATGCTCTATAAATAGACCACATCATCCAAGCGCGCCTGCTGCAATTCATCCCATCCCGACCCCCCATGGCAGCGGAAAGGGCGGGATAAATGTTTATTATTATACTAGATCCTGAATACAATTTTACCCCCGCCAAAACCCCCGCCAAATGAGCCCAACAGCGAGGAAGCGCCTGGAGAGCCATGATTGATGACGTGTTCTATAATTAGAACGTGTCATCCAATGTCCCCCGCCGCCATCCATCCCGTCCCGCCCCCCAATGGCCAGGGAAAGAGCGGGATAAATTTTTATTATTATACTAGACCCTGAATACATTTTTTCCCCCCCCGAAACCCCCGCCAATTGGACCCAACAGTGAATAAGCGCCCCCAGCATCAATTCTGGTGGTGTTTACATGTGTTTACATATCCCCGCCCCACCCAGATTTACCCCCTGCACCCCGCCCTCTCATCCGGCATCCTCGGCATCAAAAACACCCCTACCCGCCCCTACTAACTAACCCCACCTACCCCCGGCACCCCCGGCAGCCATAGAGCATGTGACTAAAAATTTGGGTGGTGGGCAATACCCGCTGTGGATATATCTTGTTATTGGGCAATATCCAGCATTTGATATAGAAATCTAGCGTCTAAGGCTGGCTTTCGAGAGGGACGGGGGGTGGTTAACCCGCCGCCTTCGTCGCTAGCCCGCCGCCTTTGTTAACCTGCCGGCGTTGTCGTTGATCCGCTGGTGCTGGCAGTGGGTCGTCGTTGTCATTGTCGTTGTCGTTGTCGTTTGGGCTGGCTGGCGCTTGTCGAACCCGGTGACATGGCGGTAAGCGGGAGGGGTGGCAGGAGCCGGGCGCTCATCAACCCCGGTGACGTGGCAGCCGCGTCCTGTCCGGTTTGGTGTTCAGGACGCGAGAGGGGGGATGGGCGGGGTAACTCACCCAGGATGTGCGCAACAGGCGCTTATCGTGTTGGTCAGTGTTCTGGGGTGGGTGCAGTGGGGCTGGGGGCTTACCTGGGCTCTCACTCCGGGGTTCCTCGTCGGCGTTCGCGTTCCGGACTCCTCATCCCTTCGACCCTTCTCATCATGGCCATTCGGTCGTGTTCTGGGGGGCAGTAGCTTGTCGACGGCGGCAGTGGGCGGGTGTTGGGATCCCGGACGTCGTCGTCGGGGTTTCTGGGGCCCATCGGCGTCGGTGACGTGGCGATGGGCGGGTGTTGGGGTCTGGGTTGTTGTTGTCGGGGTTTCGTAGGTGACGTGGCGGTTGTGGTGGTCGCGGTGGTCGCTCGTCCAGCCTGGTGACGTGGCGGCTGCGGTTGTCGCGCGTCGAGCTTGGTGGTTGCTCGTTGAGCTGGGTGACGTGGCACCCGCATCCTGTGCTTTCGTGGTTTTCAGTGAGCGGGGGTGGGCTGTGTGACTCACCTGGTAGCTTCGTCGTCGACGACGACGGTGGGTACCGGTGGACGACGGGTGGGCGCTGGTGGTGGTTGGCAGCAGCGGTGGTCGACGACGGTGGTGGTTGGAAAGAGAGCCGGCGACGTGACAGTTGAGTCACGACCAACCGCATTTGGCGAGCAGCGGCCCGCACGCGGTCGGGTGTCATTATTACGCCATCAATTTCCTGGAAATAAATGCCAGCGTGGCTCAGTTGGCTACAGCGTGTGTTTGCACGTGCCATGGACCTCCAGGGTTCAATCCTTGCATTATGCATTTTTTTTCACTTATATATATATATAATAAGGGTATTACATTGAATTTGAATGGTCCATGGAATCCATATGGAATAGTCCATGGAATCGGGATTTGGAAATTCCATGGAATCCATATGGAATCCACATGGACTGGACCATGGAATGTCCATGGAATGGTCCATTCCATAGACATTCCATATGGAATCCATAGTGGCTATGGAATGGGAAATTGGGTGGGGGCTCAGCCAAAAAAATTCCATATGGAATCCATGGAATGGGGGGTGGAATCCACCCATTCCATATGGAATCCATATGGAAGATACCGGGGAGTGTAAAGACCTCCCGTTTTCACAGGGTAGGGTGTCAGGGCATTGTTCACGGTTTCCTAGAAAGTTACCGTTAGAATATTGTGATACCGAGTTGAAAGACAGGACTTACCAAGGCAGAATACAACTCCGTTTGGGCCTTGTTGAAGCCCTCTTCATCATTCCTCCTCACAAAATCCAATACATGTGCTTCCCATGCGTCTGCCAATCTATTCGCCTCCTCCTCTGTGAAATGGGCTTTGGTCTTTGACAAGGATGCCATTGCGAGACTTTCGACTTCGGAAACATAGGGTGAGTGAAAATGGCGGCAGTGGTGGGATGAGATGCGGGCGAATGCGGTTGAGCGTGATAGCGGTGGCGACGAGTCGACGGGGAAGACAAAATGGGGTCCGACATGTCGAAGGTGTAGTGCAGAACCAAGAACAAGCTTTCAACTATGAACAAATAACACCAACCAATGTCATCACATGAATTTCACGGTCTCCGGGTTGTCACGTGCTTTTCACGGACTCCGATCTCATCGATTACCTGCTCCTAACTTTCCCTTACGATATGGCGAACAAAAAAAATCAGTCAAAACAAGCAGATATGGGACCTCAGGATCTTCAAAATTTACCTGGTTCTTCACTCGGGGTGGCAGACGTCCAAGCGCCCGGTCGAAATAAACAGAGTAAGTCAGAATCTTGTTCCATTCCTAAGGCTTATCCATACCAGGTGTTAGGATCTCCTAAAAATAACAAGAGTATTGATTATTTAAGGTTGAGTTGAATGACTGGCTAACTAGGAGATTCAGATAAACACCGAGGTCTGGTGGGTATCAGGGCCCATGTTAATTGTGCGTTATATTTTCTTAGATGATGGCTGGAGTATCTGTAACTGAGACTTCAACAGCGGAGAAAGTCAACGAGGGTGAAGGTTCTGCCTTATCCACGTTATCAAAAGCTCTCGACAAATTGCACGAGCCACCCCCGACAAGGCCGATGAAACCTCGACCCAAGCTCATCTCATGGTTGGCAAGGTCGTCCAGCTCGGAATCCAATTCCATGGGTGATTGCTCCTGTGGGCCATCATCGGACTCGGAATCGGCTAAGCCCTTGGGCACCAAGCCAATGGCACTCATCGAAAGAATAAGAATCTCATCTGGGTCGGATTCAGATGATCCCACAGGCAATATGCCCACAACAACTGTTGAAGGTAATATTTCTATTGGTCTGATTCAATCGTGACAGAACTATGCTCACTGTACCTGCAGATGAATCAAACGAGGGGAACAAGCTTTTGAAAATTGTGCAGAGAATTGCGATAGATATCTCATCAGGTTTGTGCACAGGAATTCAAGGTCTCACCAGCTCACAATATAATTAGACGAATCATCATCCCCCAAGGCCACATCAATCACAAACACGGGTGCCGAACAAGTTTCCCGCTCGGATGCCGAATGCGTTACAGCGACGGACACTGTCCCTAATAAACTGGTCATTATTGGCGACTCGGTGGACCCAGGGACTGCATCGGGTAATTTGTACAACATTCATGTACATCTTGAAACCTGACTTTCATTTAGGCAGTGGTGGTGACAAGTTGGTGGGATCTAATGAGGACAATGCCACGGTGAGGGAGTTCAAAGATCTCGATATATCTGGCAGTAAGTTTTGAGTCCATTAACGACTTATCGAAGTTTAAATCCCCCCCAAGATACGCAATTTGCGGATGTGGAAGTTCCAGCCATAGGTGATGAATGTCAACCGACGGGTTCCACGGTTCCCGCAACAGAACCTTCTCTTGTGGAGAAAGTGTCTGCGATTATCAACAATTCTGCATCTGAAAGAAACCATAAATACTTCAACCCACCCACTGAGGCTCGTTATTTGTCAAACAGAAATGTCACTAGAGCAATGGAGGGGCCCATGTCACCTGTTGCCCAATACGAAAGACCAATCGGGCCCTCGGATATCGACTTGGATTCAACTAGTTGTCCCTCAAACTTTGATCCTCCATTCACTTTCGTGCGTCTTTATATACTGAAATCACTTCGCGGTGCAACTAACTCTAGACATAGCATTACACTGAACAACAGCTCCACAACGTGCACTCGAATGTCGAGAACTGTGACTTTGATCTCAACACCTACGAAGATACATTACACGTGTTGATCAGCGCCCGTTGTAACCAGTTGCGAGCAGAAATTCTGTCCGTGAATCTTCTGTCGGATGTACAAGAGGAACTGGATAACATTGAAGATTTACTGCGCCCTTGGATGTAGTTACATTGTTTAATAGGAAGTGTAAAAATTGATTGTGATCAGCTGAATCCAAAGTGTAATGACATGGTAGTCCGTGCGTCACCGATGTCTGATTAAAGGACAGGTAAAAATACTACAGGGAAGGAATACTGTGGAATTTTGCATGAATGGTCCTCTTCACCATGCCTAATCAGGTTGAAAAAACCCGGTGGGAACCGAATCGGCAATGTGGCGGCCAAACCCCACAGGGGAAATGCAACGGGGACCGGATTGGAGGCAGCCCAAATCCGCGGGGGATCACACGGGAACCGAATTTTAAAAGCCGCATCCACCCAACCCATTTGCATGCAAATGATAGGCTCCCTACGCGAGTTTGTACCCAATCCAGCTGGACCGTGATCAACGTGACAGTTGTCCCTTATGAGTCAGTCCAGCTAGCTCCGTGACCATCAAGACATCATATTTTACGTGACACATGCTAGTAAGGTAAGTGTTGCACTGTCATATGTGGCAGCATAACAGAGGTGGTTGGAACGAATGAGGGGTAGGTGAAATCAGCAAAAATGATTATGATGTAGTCCTTGTTCTTGCTTACCAGGTGTGTTGTATAGATGATGGGATAAATGGAGCTCATCATCAAAGTTGAGAAGTGCTGGAATCGTTGGTTGAGTGTCAGGATCTGAGGGCGTCTCCGCCTATTCCTCCCGCCCTACTCCTCTTGTCGCCTCCTGCTCGTACCTTCGGCAGTGACGTGGCACAGGCCGTCGTCATCGTTTGGGTGGCGGCGGTAGGCGGTGACGTGGCGGTAGTGGGGGGCATTGTTGGTGTCATCGGGGGGCTGTGACGTGGCGTGGCTGGGGGGCATGCGCGGCAGTGTTGAGGGGCGGTGACGTGGCGGCGTTTGCGGCATTGTTGGCAGCGTCGGGGGCCAGCGACGTGGCATTGGTGGGGGGCATTGTGGACGGGATTGGAGGCCGTGACGTGGCGTTGTTGGTGGGGTCGTTGGGCGCCGGCAGAATCGACAAGCTCGCCCCGGTGTGGCCCAGATGTGGGCATTAACCGGGGGGCTCGACGGCGGCGGTGGTGGCCGTGCGTCGGTGGTGGTGGGTGGTGGTGGTGGTAGTGAAAAGAGATGGGGGACGTCACAATGTGTGACGCAGGTGACATTTCAACCGCGGTTGCTCGATTTGGCAACATGCGGGCGCCTATTATTAATTAACGGTAATTACCATTAAATAATTACTATTACTATTAAAAATTACTATTACTATTGAAAAAAGAATTCCGCGGATTCCGTTTCGGTCGATTCCGTTCTGGTGATTCTGTGGCCATTCCGGAATCCGCCAGAATTCTGTGGAACGGAAATACCAATTTTAGCAGGCACCACTGCTAAAATTCGATTCCGCAGAATTCCCGGAATTGACCGGATTCCACCGGATTCCGGCAGGAATACCAGGAGGACTGTAAAGAACTCGACAATTCCAACAATTCCAACAAATCCTGCAATTCCAAAATTCAGACATTTAGCAGGTTTTCCAGACTTGAATTTAAATAATTTTTGACTGTTTCTTGCAACAATACCCATCAATTGATGAATGTTTTATATATGTTCTTGTTATTGGTTATTCAATAATCTTACATGGAATATCTTGAAACTATTCAAAGGCACTTGAATAAACTTTGACTGAATTCAACATGAATATTCAGGATTTATTTAAAAAACATTTCAGAAACATTTATGATTTATACAAAGAGTCTGCTTCCAATTATTTATATTCTTAAGAATAATATCACCAAGGTTGTCTCGGAAATATCCAAAATGTACCAAATAATGATTGTGTATGATACCAATATCATAGTCATAATTGATAAATAGTTTTCTCAATATTATGCAAAATGTGTGACACCCTGAGATTTGAGTATTTCCTGTATTATATCTGAATAATTTTTGGTTATTAATTGCAGGGCTATTTATATTTATACCCATTTTGAATAATTCTTGTATATGTTTTGGGAATGTTTTGGGTCAACATTTAAACTCAGAAAAGATAATTCTCAGATATTTGGTGAACCAATAACTTGATATTATTTATATATTTATTTTCATAATAATAATTCATCTTATTTATCTGTGCACATAGTGAATTCAATTGTGGGTTTTTGAGAAATAATGCTAGAGGAAAGGTACAACTATTCATTTTGTTGCTTCACTTCCTCTAGGCCATTCTTGGAGTCCCTGGGTGCGTTGGAAAGCTATAGACTACACCTTTTGAGGGAAATTTAGACCTTGTAAATGTGGCCAGTATTGGTTGAGTAATTCAATTGGGAGTTTTTGAGAAATGATGCTGGAGGAGAGGTACAGCTAATCACTTCATTTCTTCACTTGTTCTGGGTTGTTCTTGGAGTTCTTAAGTACATTTGAAAGCTATTAATTCCAGCTTTTAGGATGAATTTAGACCTTGTAAATGTGGCCAGTATTGGTTGAGCAATTCAATTTCGAGTTCTTGATCAATGATACAGCAGAAGAGGTACAACTAAACACTTCATTTCTTCACTTGTTCTTGGCCATTCTGGGCGTTTTCACATTCATTAGAAAGCTATAAATTACAGGGTTTAGGACAAATTTAGACTTTGTAAATATGGCCAGTATTGGTTGAGCAAATTCAATTTCGAGTTTTTGATCAATGATACAGCAGAAGAGGTACAACTAATCACTTCTTCTTCTGGGCCATTCTTAACATTGTTGGATTCATTAGACAGCTATAAATTACAGCTTTTAAGACTATGTTACACATTATAAATATAGCTGGTATTTATTGAGTAATTCAATGAAAGCTCTTTGGTATTCCAAAAGATCAAACTATGGGAAAAAGGCAACATTGGTGGTTGGTCATCTTAAAAATCTAGCAGGACACATGTGGAATAGAAATGAGTCCTAAAATAAAAGACTCATAATATGTATCTGGTGCAGTACAATTTGAAATCAAAAGCATAAACTCCATTGGAGGTACTGGCATTGTCATCAAACTTGTATTATTGTAATCAAATCCAGATGGACAAAGTTTTTGAAAAAATATGTAAAAGTTATTGTAAATAATTTAATATTTATTCAATAATCTTAAATTTTATTATAACTTTTACATATTTTTTTAAAAACTTTTTCTATGATTTTATAAAGATATAAAGATAATTTTATTTCTATAACTTGATTTTGTAATATTTGTATATTTTTTAAAAAGATATTGTAAAAATATTTTTAAAATCTTTCAAACATTCTTTCAAAAAATATAGTAAATAAAGCTCCAAAATCTTTATAATAATATTTCAATATTTTAATTAAAATATGAGATCTTGCATCCAGTGATAGTAATTTTAATTTACATGTCTGAGAATATATATTGTGGTCTATGACTTGCAATCATGTGACTAGTACATCACTGGTACAGAAAGTACATCCTCAGTACATTGGCTTATAATTTGTGCTTGAATTGAGATGATTTTGTACCCGAAATTTGAGACTTTTTTCTACTTTCACTCTATGCACTGATTGTATAAAGGTTAAAATGATCAATATAAGGAGTTAATAAAAATAAACTCTGGACCTAAAAGTACCAAAATAATATTTTTCTGAGCAAAACTCATGGAGATATAAATATTTTACCTATGTTTATATTTTCAAAAAAAGGTAAAATATTCGTTCCTCCATGGGTTCTGCTTGGATTCACATGAGATTGGTACCATTAAATTCAGAATTTCATGTCCTTTAAAGAGACACTGTGATTACGTAACTCTGGCATCATGATTATAGTAAAAAATCAAAAATACGGTATTTGTCTGTGGAGATTATCTTCCCATGCGAATTACGTAATAAAAATAGGATGGTTGGATTCTCCTCATTCAGACGAATCCAATGGTATATAATTTGTCATGGAAAAAACACATTTGAAGCCATAAAATGCCACTTTTCATTGAATTATCTGCCAGGCACAATGCCAAGCCTTTTTATTTTTTTGTAAGTACATAGGATGAAGGTAGAGAAAAATGGGAGAGCATTAGCACAAAAATGATGTGAATCTGAGCAAAACTCATTAAGTTATGAATTTTATAAGGTGTTCTGGTGCATGACTTCGGGATATCACTATCACCACATGTTTTCTCAAAGAAATCATAACTTAACCAGTTTTTCTTGGATTCACATGATTCTGGTGCCAACATGACCAAATTTCTGTCTACCTCCATTATATGTACTGATTTAATAATCAGGCACCTGTTTATATGTTGTGATTTCGGAAATACTATGTTTTACCTTGCACAGGAAGGATATACTGATATATTCAATACAGAGGGATTAAAATTCTGAATTTAACAGTATTAGAATTATTTTTTATATTACAAAAAATGGGTAGAATATTCATTCTTCCATCAGCTCTGCTCGGATTCACATGAAACTACTATTAAATTCAGAATTTTATATCCTTCAAGGGGACACTGCGATTACATAAACAGCATCATCAACATAGTTCCAAATAAAAAATACAGTATTGTGCTGCAAAGGTCACCTTCCCATGTGATTTACATAACTGGTACCATTGGATTCTCCTCATTTTTACGAATCTAATGATATATATTATGTCATGAAATAAAATGTTTAAAACTTTGACATCCATCTTTTTTTTCAAATCATGTGCCAGGAACAACACCAAGCCTTTCGATTTTTATATATTTGGATTCTCCTCATTTTTCTGAATCTTTTGATATATCATACATAGTGGTAGGTAGGGTTATTACCATTGTAAGCAGCCTGTTTTTATATCTAGAATAAATCAAAGGACTTATAATCAAGATAACATATGCCAAGATGCAGAATTATAAATAGCTCCAGGCTATTTATAATTCTGTGTCTTGGCATATATCATCTTGATCCCAGTGATACAAAAGGAGAGGTCATCTAATCACTTCTTTTCTCCCCTTCTAGTTGGATATTGTCACTATGTATTATGAAATTCAATTATGAGTTTGTGTCCAATGAGTTAGAAGTAGAGATATAACTGACCACTACATTCCATGCCTTCTGGTGGGCTATTCTGGGTGTTTTTGAATTCATTAGGAAGGTATACATTACAGCTCTTAGGACAAAGTTAGACCTTGTTAATGTGGCCAGTATTGCTTGAGTAATTCAATTTTGAGCTTTTGATCAATAATACAGAAGAAGAGGTAAAGCTAATCACTTCATTTCTCACTTCCTTCTCCCCATTCTAAATGTTCTTATATTCATTGGAAAGGTATAAGTTACCAGTCCTAGGAAGTTAGACCACTCAGGATTCATTGAGTAATTCAATTTCGAGTTTTTGATCAATGATACAGGAGAAGAGGTACAGCTAATCACTTATTTCTTCACCTGTGCTGGGCCATTCTAAGTGTTATTAGATTCATTGGAAAGGTATAATTTACAGCTCCTAGGATGAAGTTAGCCCTTGTCAATGTGGCCAGTATTGATTGAGTAATTCAATTTCGAGTTTTTGCTTAATGATATAGAAGGAGAGGTACAATAATCACTTCATTACTCCACTCTCTCTGGGCCATTCTTCATGTTCCTGGGCTCATTAGAAACCTATAGTTTACAGGTCATAGGTCCAAAGTAGACCTTGTCAATGTGACCAGCTTGAGCAATTCAATTTCGAGCTTTTGATCAATGATGCCAGAGGAAAGATACAACTAATCACTTTATTTCTCCATTTCCTCCTGCCCATTTTGAGCATTTTTATGTTCATTAGAAAGGTATAGATTCCCAGTCCCAGGAAAAGTTAGACCTTGTAAATCTGCTCAGTATTCATTGAGTAATTCAATTTCAAGTTTTTGATCAATGATGCAGGAGGAAAGGTACAGCTAATCACTTCATTCCTTAATTTTTCCTTGGCCATCTTGGGTGTTCTCACATCCATTAGAAAGCTATAAATTACCACTCTCAGGACAAATTCAAAGCTTGTAAATCTGCCCAGTATTCATTGAGCTATTTAACTTCAAGTTTTTTGATCAATGATGCAGGAGGGCAGGTACAATAATTCCCTCATTTCTCCACCTCCTCTGCGCCAATATTTTAGTTCTTAGATGCATTGGAATTCTTTATATTATACCTTTCAGGTCAACTTTAGATCTTTTTAATACAGCTAGTATTTATTGAGTAATTCAATGAAAGGCCTAATACTTTTTATTTCTCCACCTATTCCAACGGAATCTGCAGGAATCAATCGGAATTCTGGAATTCCGCCGGAATCTGCTGGAATCAACTGGAACCCACAGGAATCAGTCTTTAATTTCTATTGAAGATATATTTTAAAGTATAGTAATTACTTATATAATGGCCTTCACACTTTTTGAAGCTTTAATTATATATATATTAACTTATTTTTAATTTATCGAATACATTTACTACATTAAATACTACAAAAACTAATACTCCCCCCAATAAGGGGGATAAACAAAGTAAAAGGGGGTGGCATTCGGGATTTATCCCATCCTCTGTCAATGAACAGCTACGAGATACAAAAAATCCCCCCCAGTAGGGAGTAAATGAACTGGAATGGGGACAGCATGTGGGTTGCACACTGTCCCCCCTTTGATAATGCCATTGCAGGCATAATCCCCTCAAACGAGGGGCAAATGAATTTGATAGGGACTGGCATATAGGTTTCATGCCAGCCCCTGTCAACAATGCTGCAGATAGAAAACATGCCACCCTACCCTCTTGTCGAACAAAAAAAAAAATGAGGCGGCATGTGGAATACATGCTGTCTTGTCGTTAGTCTCACAGGAGAAGGGAGGGGAAAAGAATGAACAAAAACAAGGCAGCCTGCAAGGTGCACACTGCCTCATTGCTAGTGCTTGAAAGTCCGGTCCGGTCCGGTTATTGGGCCCCTGGTTGCCCTAACTGAGATCGAGATGGGTTAGTATTTTCTCTGAAACCCAAAATAACCGGACCGAAACCGATACTGACCGGTTATCATTGGTTAGTATCAGTTAGCGCCCAGTTACCTAACCGGTTTTAATTGGTCACGGTTATAACCAGTTAGAAACTGGTTATAACTGGTCATTGGGGTGTAAATTTGCTGCGGAATACTCAAAGAATTGTATACATAGTTTAATTAAGAATCTACATAATACTAGGGAAAGAGATACAATAAAATGTAAATGGGCAGAACGACGTGGCAGGCACAAGGCAGGCACCGATGTGGGCAGGAAGTATCGTGGGTGTCGATATGCACAGTGGTCATTCGCGTTAACAGTCGACACCTGTGTTTGACATGGGCGTCCATGTCATCATTGATTGTCGGCGTGTTTGGGCCGTTCACATTGGCTGTTGAGGTGGACAGGTGCGTGTAAGCGGCGGTTGCATGGGCATTTGTTGGTCTGGCACATGGGCATTCACAGGGTGCATAGGCGGTTGGGTCCTAATGTGGCAAATCCATGTCGTCGTTGATTGTCGAGGTGTTTGGGCCGTTCGCGTTGGCTGTCAATGTGGACTGGTGTGTGCATAAGCAGCGGTTGCATGGGCACTTTTGGTGTGGTACACAGGCATTTGTGGGGTGCATACGCAGTCAGGTGGGGTCCTAATGTGGCATGTTCATTAGCTGGCGGCAGTGAAGGAGCAGCTCATGCACCTCGCTGGGTCTCTGCACCACGTGTCTCCCTTTTCCTTTTCCTATGCCACTCTTAACCCCTCATGCTGGCCCAGAATGTTCAAAGATGCTAAAAAGCAGCCTACATCCCTTGTTGGAGGGGAGAGGCCAGGTGGCGGCTGCAGGCGATGAACACAAGTGTGAGGGGGGCTAAAATGCAGGAATTAGTTTAGTAAATATATTGAGGACCTGTTGCTTACCGTTCAAAATTCCCTGGCATGCCCGTCAAATGGAGAGAGGCATGCGAGAGATGATGGTGATGGATGCAGGAAGACAACGGTTGACATGGCCGCATCAACGTCACATATGTGATGGCTCACATAAATTTAGTTGACCACAAACCTGTGAATTCTGAACCAAAAAATATAATTTTAGGATCGTTAGAAAGCTTGTAAACAGTGAAATATTTATAGGTAATTTTAGGACACAAAGACTGGTCATAACTGGTCCTAACCGGTTTTGTTCGGTCTTGAATATTTTGAGATCATGACTAACCACTAACCGGACCGCAGTTACGGTTAGGATCAGTTAGGATATTTTTGTGGTCCTGAATGGTTAGAGTCCGGTTAGGTCTTGGTTAATTTCTGGTTAACTAACCGGACTTTCAAGCACTACTCATTGCAGAAAATAAAAAAATGAGGCAGCATGTGGGATGCACACTACCTCATTTATCTTATAGGAGGGGGACTCGGGGCGAAAGAACCAACAAAAAAAAGGCAGTGTGCAAGGTGCACACTGCGCACACTGCCCCTATTGATGAAAAAAAGACAGGAAATGAGGCGGCATGTGGGATGCACACCCCCTTGTCATTCTGCACATCCTCCACCACCCTCTATTTTCTTTCGACACCATTTTTTCCATCCCATTTCACCCTACCACCCTCCACCATATTGGATTCAGATTCGAGCCATGATGTGCCGTCTTTGTTGGTGTCATTTGGGGGCAGTGACATGGCGCCCATTGGGTGGCTTTGTCAGTGGTGTTAGGGGTTGTGATGTGGTGCCATTGGGTGGCTTTGTCAATGTTGTTGGGGGCCAGGACGTGGCACCACAGCCTGCCACGAGGACCGTGGATGCTGCAGGTGCAAAACGGTGGTGGCAGCGGGTTAACGATGGCGGTGACAGGTTAGCGATGGCGGTGACAGGTTAGCGACGGCGGTGACTGGTTAGCGAGGGCGGTGACAGGTTAGCGACGGCGGTGACAGGTTAGCGACGGCGGTGACAGGTTAGCGACGGCGGTGACAGGTTAGCGACGGCGGTGACAGGTTAGCGACGGCGGGAGCTAACAACAGCACCCAGAAGCTAACAATAGCGCTGGGAGCTAACGACAGTGCCAGAAGCTAATGACAGTGCCCAGGAGCTAACGACAGCGCCGGGGTGCAGCAACGACAGCGGCGGTGAACACAGCAATGACAGCAGCACACACAATGTCAGAATGGTGAGTGGGAGGTAAGTACCCCTTCCTCTCTCTATGTTCATTTTATGGGCAGTGACCAGAGTGCTCGACAGCAGCAGTGGCAGCCGCATGTAATGGTGGTGGTGGTGGTAGTGGGAAGAGATGGGGAATGTCACAATGTGTGATGTTCATGACATTTCAACTGCGGTTGCTCTATTTGGCAACACACGGGTGTCTATTATTAATTAACAGTAATTACTATCAAATAATTACTATTAATTTTAAAAATTACTATTACTATTAAAAAAAAATTTGTAAATTCCGTTCCAGTTAATTCCAGATGCAATTCCATTCTGGTGATTCCTGTGCCATTCCGGAATCCACTGGAACAGAAATAGCAATTTTAGCACGCAGTACTGCTAAAATTCTATTCCACGAAATCCCTGGAATTGACCAGATTCCACCAGATTCCACATGGAATCCATTTGGTGGAACATGCCCAATATTGAGATAGAATGAAGACTTAAAAACATAGAAATTAATAAAGAAATAATATATATTAATTGTATAGACTAAATACAAAGGGTAATATAGCAGTACTAAATAATGGACATAGAGAGAGGGAGGGGTACTAAATAATGGACATAGAGGGAGGGGTACTAAATAATGAACATAGAGAGAGAGAGAGGTACTAAATAATGGACATAGAAAGAGGAAGGGGTATTTACCTACCACTCGCCATTCTGACATTGTGTTTGCCGCTGCCATTGTCATTGCATTCGCTGCCGTCGTTGCTTCACCCCGGTGCTGTTGTTAGCTCCTGGGCACTGTCATTAGCTTCTGGCGCTGTTGTTAGCTCCTGGTGCTATTGTTAGCTCCTGGGTGCTGTTGTTAGCTCCTGGGCACTGTCGTTAATCTGTCACCGCCATCGTTAACTCACCGCCGCTGCCGCCATTGTGCACCTGCAGTATCCATGGTCCTCATGGCAGGCTGCTGCATATGAAGTGGGGGGGGTGGGTCATGGTCTGGGCGTAGGGACTAGCACAGTTCAACTCGGTTCCCGTCCGTAACCGAGTCACAGATACCGCCAAATACGGTTACAGTTTGTCACGGTACGGTTCTATCCGTTGTATCCGTGGTTAAAAGCGTGGAATGTCCATAGTGCGCTCAATATATTTCCTATTTTTTAAATTAAAAGTGCATAAGAAAGCTATGATTTTCAGGAATACATTGGTGCTAATTTTTAGTTTATAATGTGATGATTTGAATGAGAAACAACAAGATGATCCACCAAGAGATGCTATGCTTAGCACATCAACGTCACATTGCTTAATTTGGCTCCGTGGCTATTTATAGTCCTACAATAAATATTGCTGAAGATATAACAGGCCTTTCAACGGGCCTATCATTATAAAATAAGTTGCATTCTACTGTAAAATATGTCTTTAATGTATGAAGATATATATTTATGTATTGCACTACAGTTGCTGAGGTCTGGGCGAGATTGAGTACTAAAAGTCAACAGATCCACGGATAAACCGCAGTTCAACCGCGGTTCCACACGGTTCTATCTGTGACGATCCGTGACAGTTAATTCTCGGTTGAACCGCGGTTATGGCCAATCCGTGCTAGTCCCTATCTGGGCGCTTGATGTGACACAGTCATGGGTGCTAGTTAGGGGATCAGCATTCAAAAGATGGGAGAATGGGCTGGGTGGGCTGGGGGGGCTTACCTCGGTCCTCCCTTCCTCTGTCTGCCTTGGGTATCCATGTTGGGCATCCCCTATGCTTTGTCATGGGCATTTGGTCCTGGTAGAGCTCATGCATGCCGGTGATGTGGCGGTGGGTTGAACCTGCAGGCGCTTGTGGTGCTGGTAGGGCTCATGGATGCTGGTGACATGGCAGTGGTGGCAGGTTGAACCTGCAGGCGCTCATCACCACTGGTGATGTGGCAGTTGCATCCTGTATGGTTGGTGGTGTTCAGCAAGCGAGGGGGGTATGAGTGGGGTACTTACTTTGGCTGTCGAGTTGTCATGGGCAGTGGTCGTCGTTGGCGGTGGTGGCAATTGACGGTGGGGAGTGGTGGTGATGGTGGTGGGAGAGTAAGAAGTGATGTGTCATGGTAGCCACAGGTTTCTGGATTTGGGACAATGTGGGCTGCTGGTCCAACGGTAGGCATATTAAGCATTAATTTGCATACACAATAATGCTTTTGTGGCGCAGTTGGCTTTAGCGCTGCTGTGTCTTTGTCAGCACCTGGGTTCAATTCATGCTTGTCGTATTTTTATTTTTCCTTTAATATATTAATAATACTATAAATGCTATTAATGATCTATTTAATTGTTTCTATCATGTTTGCATGTATTCTAATATCATAAAATATCAGAATCCATATGGAATCGACTCCTGGCACTATGTGACAATAATAATATGTTTTAGATATATGAGAATATATCCACAGACATACACAGAATATATTCAAATGAAAGATATATTTCAATGAAAATAAAATAAATAACTCATTTTATAACTTATTCAGAGGCCTATTAGGGCATAAAATACCCTGGAATTGGTGGACCTAGTGAGGGGGTCAAAATAGATTCACTGAAGTGCCCAAGTCACTTATGCACCAGAATACCTTGTTTTGAAAAAATCATAACTTAATGAGTTTTGCTCGGATTCACATAAATTTTGTGCCAACACTTTCCCATTTTTCTCTACTTTCATCCTATGTACTTACAAAAAGATAAAAAAGCTTCGCATTGTGCCTGGGGCATGATTTGGTGAAAATGGTGCATTTTATAACTTCAAGTGTGGTTTTTCATGACATATTATATACTGTTGGATTTGTCTGATTGAGTAGAGTCCAATAGTATTTTCATTATGTAATTTGTGTGAGAAGATAATCTCCACAGGCAAATACCGCATTTTTAATTTCACATTATTATCATGATGTCAGAGTTATGTAATCGCAGTGTGTGCCCAAATGGTATGACATTTTGAATCTAATGGTACTAGGATCTGAGCAGAACTGATGGAGTAATGAATATTTTACCTGTTTTTGAAAATATAAACAAGGGTAAAATATTTATATCTCTATGAATTCTTCTCAGAAAAATATGATTTTGGTACTTTTAAGTCCAGAGTTTTATTCTTATTAACCCTTTATATTAATCATGTAATTTTAACCTCACTGTGCAAGGTAAAACATAGTATTTCCGAAATTACAAGATATAAACAAGGGGATGATTATATAATCAGTGCATAGGGTGAAAGTAGAAAAAAAAATGAAAATGTTAGTACCAAAATCATGTTAATCCAAGCACAAGTCATTAAGTTATGAGCTGATGTACAGAGGAAATGAAGGAATAAAGTGATTAATTGCACTTCAGTGACCCCTATGGCCCTACTCTTAGGAAGGTTTAATTCCATGTGTTTTACCTTTCTAAGAGAAGCCACAAAATCATTTTTACTATTTAAAAACTATTTTATGCAATCCAAATGCATTTCTAATAATCCATTTTATAAAACACATTTCACCAAAACAAGTTTGAGAAAAAAATGATTTTACCATCCACAATGGGTTTGTTGTTTGTTAGGGGTTCCAGAGGTCTCTAAATCTAAGAGGCTATT
>Ga0307517_10005199_pt1 | contig 19716 bp, 21 predicted proteins | sample 23_EM_MG_FD_194515 | JGI IMG/M metagenome (GOLD analysis project Ga0307517, IMG submission 194515) | Populus trichocarpa ectomycorrhiza microbial communities from riparian zone in the Pacific Northwest, United States - 23_EM | ecosystem: Host-associated > Plants > Roots > Unclassified | place... | reverse complement strand
GATAGGCTTTCGCAGGCCGCTCGAATTCGGTCTAGATCGGCCTAGGCCATTTCCGGAGTGGCCTGGCCTGTCCTAGCCTACGGCCTATAGGCTGGCCTATGAGTGGCCTGGCCTGTTGGGAACACTGGTCCCGTATCATCCCCCGGGGATATGTTGTTTGTTTTTTGGGCAGCAGGTCAAGAAGTGTTTATCATTTTACCCGTGCCCCGTAACTTGAAGAGCGCACTATAGTTACATCGGTAGCACTGATTGTTGAACTTCGTAGAACTAGAAAACAGAAAAGAATTGGCATATCAGATATTGGATTTCATTAAATTATTTCCTTTTAATTTATCCCTACTACCTATATTATCTATCTTTGAGACCTTAATTTCAATCGAGCTACTACTTGTTGTGTGGTGTTTAATACCCATTGTGTTCGCCAGTCATTGCATCCACCAACATAACCAGTGTTGTCAACGGGGCAGTCCGTCCGTCCTGAAGGCGGACGGCGACGGCGGCGGACTACGTTGTGCCATCACGTCGGGTCCTTTCCCCTACTTGCCCTGCAACTCACGGCCAAGGACCAGGGCCTTACAGTCACCCAGTGGAAATGTCTCATACTAGCCGCCCCTGCCGCCCCCCACATTTTCCCGAGAGTCCACGGAGTCGAAAGTCACCGGTGATCACCCGCCTGTTTCCTATAGTTTTTGTATTCATTACTTCGATGTATCTGTATTGTTGAAATTTGGCTGCTCACCATGATCGGAAACCACCAGCAATCACCCCTAGTCACTAGCAACAAGCATCGGCCAACTGTTGGAAGAATGACTTCAATGTGACGGTTGTATGCCCGATATGGCATACTGAGGACACGTATCATTGGCACGGTATATCGAGACCTCGCATGGGTATAAGTATCACCACCTGGTGCACAAGTAGTATGTACGATAGATGTTGGAACAACGCAATATACGAAGATTCCGACACCAACAATTGTACAGGAACTGCTACAGCCACGTATCTCTGGCAGTGCTCCCAAGCGTCCCGCCAGCCCTGCAGGCACGGCGGGGACTCCAGTCCATGGCATCCTGGGCGTGTGTCTCGAGCCGTAGGGCCTGAGCGTCCGTCCTTTGGGAAAAACTTCTGTCCAAGGGGCGACTGTGGGTCTATAGACTCTCTACAGCCATCTACGGATCGGTAACTCCCAAACGGTACCTGCAGTTCTCACACGGCATCCGGAGTCCTGGCCAATTACCTATAGGGCCCGCCGATCACCTGTAGGGCCCGTCAATTACCTGCAGGGTCAGCCCGTCATCCGGAGTTACCAGGAAAATTTAGCCACCTGAGACACCTACAACCGCCGCCCTTCAGTCCCGTGCAGTCGTCCGGACAGAGGCCAGGGTACCCGTCCGTCCCGTTCGGACCCGGAGACAGACGGACTGGAAGCTTGGGTTCTCCGATCACTGGTCCCAAACAACTCCAATCTCCTGTCACACTATCAACCAGTTCCTAAAGATACAAACTCCAACTTCTCATTACCAACTAGTTTCAGACAGCCGCGCACCCCAATATCACATTTTCATGGAAGACTATATTGTGAATCACTGGCGCTCTGATTGATAGCAGGATCTTGATGTCTCAAGGACAAGAAAAACATATCTGGAATTCATCACTTCTCTCATAAAGGACAAACGCGAATAATCTGGAAAACGGAGAACGAAGTAGGAGCTGGGTGCGCGTTGAAGAAGCGAGGAAGAAGGGAAGGGAAGGGAAGAAGAAATATTAGGAATGGAAGAGAGGTGAAGCGGGGGGAATGGAGGGAACGGATGTGAAGAGGTCAGGGGTGGTTGGAAGAGGGAAGAGATGCAGCGAATGTTATCGTGGGGAAAGAGAGTTTTGGGAAGGAAGAAAGAATGTAAAAGTTTTCCGAGTTATGTATTTAAGGATGCTTGTTTCCCTCGGAGCGCGACGATTGAATTAAGATCAAGACATCCTCCTCCGATATCTAGCCCCCCTCCACCCAGATAATCTTTAGTTTTTCTTTAGACCAAACACCTAGCAGCTACAGTGTCACACTACCGAGTGCTCCGTAGATGGTTCAAATGGACAAGCAGGTACAAGTACTTATCACTCAGGCCGAAGGAAGGATTAAGGAAGGAAGGGGAGAAATAGGGTAAGAGATAGGTAGATAAATGGAGGAGCATCCTCCACTGTTATGTTGATAGTCGGTATCGCATTTCGTCTCCATCTGTTTTCGTTTCCTTACTCTCCACCCACTGGTATTGATCACTTTTTCGTTCTTTCCTTTCTTCGAGAGGTTGTTTGTCACACTCTTCTATATCCACTACATACAATTGATTGCAGTCCATCCGTGTCAGAACTCTGAATCCATTGGGCCTGAACCTTGTTGTCAAGATGTATTGTGTGATTTATGCCTACTGCCTAGACCGGCCCCTGTTATATCACCGTTAACTTAGGGTCAATACAGGATCGGATGACCCCTCTACTCGAGCACTAAGCGAATTCGCGTTTACGAATCCAATCCCAGCACGTCCCCTCAGAAAATGAAGACGGAACCCCCAAACCCAACCCACACCGCACACCACCCCCCCCCCCGGACCGCCTGGGAACTAAGGTTCGACGCGCAATCAGAAGTCTGCCCCTGTCCCTGACCTGGTTAAGGCTGTGGTGGAAGTGCAAGTTTTCAGCGTGCATGTGTTGGACCTCGAATCACTCAAGATGTCTGTTTTCCTAAACGAGCCCGATGAATTTTTCTAACGTCTTTAGCTAACCAAAGGATACGGCAAGGAGAACGCAGGCAGCATTTTTTTATACCAAAAGGCACTTTTGTTTGGACTTGGAGATGTGGGAATTAAGTTATTTATAGATCAGCCTGGCGAGTGAAGATTAGGAACAGGGTTTGTTTTTGATGCTCAAGCAGATATATCTAGAACCTATCCAGCCAGAGATAAACATTTTGACCAAAGTGCACTCTCTGAATTTTGCAACTTTTTGGGTTACATAACTCCGCCTCCGGAAAAGCAAATAATAATAATCGACAAGGCCGCTGTACTACCCAGCTACCGTAGAAACCGAAATAATTGGGCATGGCGCTAGGACGTCCAGAATTGCCCCTTTTGATTAGGGGGACAAAACACACCGCGAAGTTTCTCTTTCAGCCCTCACCTGAGACAGCAGACCTTACCAGGAGAGGCAACTCCAACGTCCTAGCGTGATGCCCAATTATTTCGGTCTTTACGGTAGGCCAAGACGGCAGCTCGCATTTAGAACTACAACGTCCAAATATATCACCCCAGGAACTCCCATACTCCAGGTCTCCAAAACCCTCCTTCTAGATTACTTGCACTCTGACAAACTCAACAGCTTCGATCGTATAAGCCTTCCTCTTCAAAATGCCACCACCCCCCTCCGTCCCCCACCGCCCACTGCCATACGATCATGCGGATGACCCTTTCATATCAACACCTGAAACCTCTGCCGGGCTCTCAATATCCTTTGACAGTCGGAAGCGGTTCTGGCGGAACATGCTCTCTCTTTCTTGGAGATGCTTGGCAACAGCTCTTTCCCTGTCGCTTCTTATTATAGATCTTCGGATCTTCTCAAGGATGGGGGAATTGTCGCAAATGGAGCAGCGGGAATTCAATTCAATTACAATTCTACTCAGTGCCTTCTCGAGCTTGGGCCTTGGATCTCTGATAGGGTATCTAGGATCAATGCTGAGATGGCGTCTACTTGCTAGGAGAAAGTATAAAATGCAAGATGTATGTGGGGCCCATTTCTAACCAAAGCTGGGACTAATTTTAATGGCTGGGATATAGATTGAATTGCTACTTGCTATGCAATCCCCCACCGGCTCAGTCAAACTCCTTTTTGAGCATGTTCTAGGATGGAGATTGTCCCTCACGACTCTCATCGTCATGTTATATCTCCTCGTGAATATTACTGGCAGATTTAGTGTTGCCACCTTTGGGTTAACATACAACTTGGTAGATGAATTAACTGAAGAGTATCCTGCCCGTATTACAAATTGGACCTCGAGCGTATTGCTTGTTAAGAACGCTACGGATTTCGACTTAATCGAGAAAAGCCTTTGTAAGGATTCTTCTCTCTGCAATAATACCTCCTTTGCATACCAACTCTAGTTGACCTTTTGTACAGTATCATACTTAGATTTGGTTCGGGGTGGATTAGCCGCAATTTACCCACCCCCACCAGAACTCAGGTTAGATGTCAGCGAACCCCAGACATTGACCGCAGAGACATATATATGGCTTGAAGCTGATGGCATTGACCCTATTGAAACTGGTGGTAACGTGAGTTTCGAATATCACATACCGGAATTCGTAGGAGGGACGGAACCAGGTGAGCGATCATCACATCCGATCCACTCCTCTGCCAGATGTACTATGCTCCGCCTTGAGGACTATAAGTACTGGAGAGACTATGGCAATGATAACCAAACCTCCAAAGGTATGTTATACAAACCATATGGGTGGACACTGAAGGTGCGCTTACACTAATCTTGGAAATAGATTGGAAAGATGAGAAAAACGGGGAGACAATCGCTGAAGTATTAAGAGTACTGAATAGCAAAAATACCTGGCCCTGCCATGGTGTGGAGCAGGTTATTTGGGCAGCACCACTAGCCGGGGGGGCAAATGGATCTTCGGTGACTTGTGAGGAGTCCATCGTCAATGTTTTAGCTATACTTTCAAGAACTAATGTGTTATTCTCTAGATGTGATATACCATGAAACAGCCTGGGAATGCACCTCAATCCTTTCTGAGACTCCCGGAAACCCCCATCCAGAGGCACTATTTGATTCCCCTACACTTTTTCTCTTACCAATGGTTGAGAGGGTGGAACGAAGCGGAGAGCCGGAACCGGCAGGGCACTCGGACAATTCCTGTGGTGGCCCATCGGTGGGCGGAACCGCCTCGATCGTGTACCGGTCATTCACGGATCTCAAAAGCTTATCATGCCCCTCAGTCGGCGTGCAGGCACTCAACTTTTACAAAAATGGCACCGGAGGCTCGGCCACCCAAAAGAGCTATTACAACCTTTTTGTCGCCGCCCTGATAGCCCGTCTTCCCATCGCCGCAATAGCCTTCGCAAGGGAAATATTCCCGCGCATACAGAAGGATCCTAGGGCCCACCTAAAGGAGGATATCAAAACGACGCTGGAGGTCAAATGGGATAAAGTGGTTCTTGTGGCGGGCACCATTGTTGCCAGTCAGATACTAGCGATCACGGCTGTTCTGTATTACTGTCGAAATGTGTATGTTCGCGAGGACAGTTATCTAACTACAGCGGAGCTGCTGAAGACGGTTTTGAACAAGATCGATTACGGGAATATGATGACGATGGAGGAATTGGGGGGTGGTTTAGACAAAGTCCTAGGGGGGCCCGTCAGTTATGGAACTGTTCCGAGCCCGCAAGGATACCAGCCGAGGGTAGCTTTGGGCCGAGAGGTGGATTACAACTTTCCCGAATTTCCCCCATTCCGAAAGCGCTCGGTTTTCCGGTGGGGAAGCAGGCAGTAGCGGAGGTAGTTCGGGTGTATTGTGTGGCGGCGGCCCACTGAATGGGGTCTGGTTTACAAGGGAAGTTATCCTAGATTGATAGGATTGACGAAGCGCGGAACTGTGTAACTTATCCTGCAGCAGATGGGTTTGAGGTTTTCCCTACGGATCTCCTTTTCATATGGTACGACTTGACAGAGTGTTGTGGGGGTCTGAGACATCTATGGAGTTATCATTTTTAAATACTTTCGATTTGTGTCCCAATGGTTGGATACATTTATACATCTCCCTTTGAAGCTGATAATTCCCTTTTTTAATCATTTCGTCTTTCGAAGCCCCCGTGGGCTCATGAGCAAGAGGGCTGCAAAATTCCGCGAAGCATTGAGCTCTAGTACATATGCTAGTCCTCTGGTCTGCCGCAAGCGAACGCAGGAAATTCGGATAGTTGAGCCTCTTCGTCTAAACTTTCGCTATTAAAGTTAAGATTAACCGGTTCTCTCATGTTCAATTAATATATCCCCAATGACAGCGAATACCCACTGACCGGGGCAAATGATGGCGGAGTACCAGATCTAGTCTACGAGGCTGAGCTTTTCCCCCCACCCTATCTCCCATAATCTTGGCCCTATATCAGCGCAGATCAATATGAGAAATCAATGACTTGCATAATATCTCCTAGGTTATCGATCTAGAAAGGCAGACTAGTATGCCCTCAACATGAACTGTATGTAAACAATCGCATCAAGACGAGACCTGAATTTCAAGAATAACGATCTGCACTGCTCTCACAGCCAACAACCACCTCCGTGCTATAGTGTTCAGCGCTAAAATTGAGTCTTCTAACAACTATAACCTTAGGGAGGGAAGTTGTTTTAAGAGAAACATACCCGTGCACAAACAGATCGGAAATCTATCATTCAAACCATTCAAGGATTCTGGACCTCGGGCGTGTTGGGGATATCACTAGCCACTACCGTGGAAGGTTATAAGAAGTGAGGAGAATATCTTGGTTAAGGTTAAGAAATTTCCTACAGAATGAGCTTATTGCAAATCATGACTATGCTCCAATAATCAGGGCTGTCCCGAGTGACACCTTGTGACTGCCTGCCTCTTTCCCCCCTACGTCTATGCCTTTCAGGGCCTCACCTCTCCCTCTCTTTCCTTCTCCTTTTCAACCCCCTCTTCTTTTCTCATAAGTAATACAACAACGCCTACTCACTTAGATCCCCACCCTGTCCATCATGATGCAGCCCAACAAAACTAAAGAATGATCGAGTGATATGTGATGAAGACCATTTCCTTGCCCTGCTAGAAGGGCACACTCTGCCGATGAGATTCCCTTGGATATTAGAGGGGTTAGGGTGGAGGCCAAGAAAGTGTTAACGCAAGTGTTGGAAACTGTGGTCACAGGTGTGCCCTCATCTTCTCTGTTGCTGTGGTTACGAGTGATACCTCGTGACCACTCGCGTCACCCCCTGTCCCCTCTCAAAATCTACCCCCCCTCTTCTCTCTTCCTCCTCTCTCTCTTCTCTTCTTTCTTTTCTCTCCTAACCTTCTTCTCGTTGTTCAACTAGTAATATAAGTTGTTCGCTTACTCTAGAGGCCGCTCTCCTTTTGAACTCGTCAAACTGCTCGCTTCCATTCATTCACTCCCGATACCTCTTAACAGTAAGTGAATAATAAAGCCATCCGATTCCTTGATCCTACTTGGTAGAGGTGTAAAAAACCATGGAATCTGACCTGGGTTGAGGGCCTTTACTGCCAACACCTGCCACACTTCTATGCTCTCGTGAGGGTGTGGTTTTGTTGCAGTGCTGTTGGGAATGGTTTCAAAAGGAGTGGTTTCAGGGCGCTTGAGAATTGGGCCGTGTATGACCTGTTGCAGGGACTGGGTTTAAGAAGCCCAAGATTTTTCGGGGGTCTCATGGGCTGCGAAATGTTGGCGCCAAATTCAATCAACACTAATGCTAACCCCTACCTAGGTCAGGCTGTACAAACTCTCTAATATCCGATATCTTAGGTTGCACGCAGTGGGCCGTCGCGGTTGTCATTGGCAGCGGGTCTCTTGTTTTTTTTCTCAAAACCCCTTCCTCTTAACTTAGGCACACATTAGTATTTTTATCTGGTAAATGTCTTCCAGTAATCCAAGATGAATCTACCTTGTCTCACTGTGACTCTTATCTCGCACTTATTTTCTCTATAGTTCTTGTCTTCGTTAGAGCCACTTCTTACACCTTCCGTGCCCAACTGAATGTAGGGTGAACACTCCATTACCTCCCCTTGTCTACATGGCTTCACCCGCCCCGCATATTTCTGACAGATAACTTGAGTTGTTTCTTTTGAATGATTATCTCTTGAAAAATATCATCTATCTTTGATATCGTAGTTAAATTGAGCCTCTGGGTGTTGGGTGATGTTTTTCATCAATTGCGTGCGCATCCGTGGTTGTGTTGTCTGACCAAAATATCTGCCATTGTACTGTACAAGCAATCCGACTCTTGTTCCGACGGTCAACCAATAGATAGTTGACAACCGGTGCACACTCCTGCGGCAAGGCAGGACAGTTCCGTCAGATTTAATCATGAGCGGCCAGACAATTATCAGCCAAAGGAATGTTGGGTTGGAAGAGCCCATTGCCAATTGGCCAAAGTGCACAGAGGATCGCTCACCCTCAAAGACGCGTCTCGGAGGTCGTGGGAAAAAGGTACAGCCGGTTGCTTGCCAAGCGCGGGGTCATAGCCTACTGGGGAGGGGTCTGTCCTCCGGCACACATGTATACCATCCGCCATCTCTCTCGACCACGAGATCACCAAGCTTACTACAGCTCGCGTTCTTTCTTCCGGTATTCTTTATTGTCCCACCGACCACCCCCTATCCCACCCGAAGCGCCCCCATTGTCATCTCTGGAGGTATCGGTGGCAACAATCTCCGGCGATGGCGGCAGCGACGGCCTCCCCAACGCCTCTGGCAGTGGAACGATGCTATTCGCCAAAGAAGGGGATGCTATCTTTTGATGGTCTTTGCTTGTAACCACTTTCACATTCATGCGTTCCTGTTCTCTATCTTGTCAGTTATTTCTTCAATACACTGCTCAGCTTTGGAAACTTGAGAGCGTAAAATATTAATAGCAATAGGATAGTAAGATAAAAACAAGAAAAATGTAGAAAGCTGAGAATGTTTAGAACTAGAGATACGCAAGGAGCCTGTTAATCAATTCAATACCGGATGTCTTCCGTCCTTCCTCGATTTCAGGAATCGGTGGGGTATGTCTCACCAGATCCAATACTCCCCGATCCCAATATCTGTCACCATCCCCAGATATCCATTATCAAGGCATCCTTTACCTTGGGCAATGCTCCAGAAAACAGCCTAAGGACACAAGGGCGCCTATTAGCTGCATTAGAAGTGAGAATCTTACAGAAAAACCTGGGGGTAATAAAGAGTTTATGCTTCCGGTTTATAGTGTGCTAAAACTCAGGGTAGGCCCTGAACACAGTCCCGGGGGCTAGCATGAAGGGCGAATGTTGGTTGGATATCAGTTTGGATGAGAAGATTACGGAGGTGAAAGAATGGCGCAGAGGTGATGCTAGTCGGAGATGTCGAAGTATACTGTACTTTTTCTATTGGCCTTTTTGCCAAGGGAAAGTCTACTTTACTAAATTTTAGGCCTATGAGAACTAGTGCCGTAGGGATAGCATCAAAACGATTTAGGAATACCTGTAATTTTAGTGCTTGTAAGCATAAAATATTTTAATCCACCTTGGTATTGTTGGGGTGTAATTTGACCATCGCGACACTCTGGAAACAAAGGCGTGGTTGCAGTATCGGCATCGATGTCACTCCGTCTCACTCTTTAATTTGCGCTTAAGTATAGGAATACAGAGATATAGTGGCCCGACTACTATTACCAGTGTGGGGCAGGGTTTGTACTAGGGTAGTCTGATGTCGTGGGTATCATAGCCTATCTGGCAGTGGCCAAATTCATGTACTAGTGGGCCTTGGCACAGAGGTGCTTTGCCTATAAATATCTTCTTCCTGTATTCTAGTCTAACAAACAAGCAACCACCCGGGGGTCAACCAGTCAATTCACAACGTTTCCTTTCCTTCTCAATTGGTTCAAGTGCTTCAGTCTTTGTCTTACCCGTGTGAAAGCCTTATGTCGGGTTTGGAGAACCCCTTACCAATTGGGCAAAGTCGCTGGAAGATGCCGCTCTGAACGGTAGGGCCCTCGGAGCTTCGTCGGGAAAAGGTTTAGCCAGGTATCCGCTTAGCGCGGGGTCATAGCTCCACCACAATGTGCCCGTGGAGCTCCCACACCATATAACCCCCCGAATCCCCTGAACGCGTGATCCTCATGCTCGCTATCGCTCCCCAGATCTCGCGTTTTTTGCTGCACACCCAATTCTGCTTTCCTACAACAATATTTGCACTTCTCAGACACACTCACGCTACAGAAACCTTGTACCAGTAACAAACACCCAGCTACACCATTTAATAAAGACACAATGCCGAGCAGATGGGGATCCAGACGTGGAGGAGGCCAAGGCTCATCCTTGCGGAGAGGCAATACAGGTGGCATCCGGAGAAATACACCGAACCGTCAGGCTCCTTCCCGATTTGGTCAGGCCCTGGAAGTACCAGCAACGCCAGACATACCGGAAGCCACAGAGGAACCAGAGAGCAATACCGACAAAGTGGAGCCCAGCGAGTATACCCAGACCCTGCCAGGGAGCATTCAGCTCAACCTCCCAAGTGAGGTCAATCAGAGCGACATTTTGACAGCATCACCCGTCTCTCAACAGAGTAGGCGACACCGAAGCATCGAGCAGGCCAATCCAATCGGAAACGAACCTATCAGTCTGAAGGATATACGTCACCTCTTGAGATCTCATGAGCAAGATATTACTGACAGGGTAGTTTGCCAACTACGTTCCCACAATACACAATACTATACCATGCCCTACCCCACTATCTAGTCATTCGAGACAACCCACCACTACCAACCCCGGGAACACATCAGACCCAACTCTCGCCCCGATCACAGAACTAGAAACCCAGCTGACTCAACTCCAAGCCGAGAGACCATTTGGGTTTCAAACCACCCAGTCTCAAAGAGAAATCGGTACGTTCAACCTTGCCCCATCCCCAATCACGCAAGCGAACAAGAGTGCATCGGAAGGCATAGAGTCTGTCGAGACACTCTTCCCTGGAGTAGAGCAAAGTACATTAGCCCAGATTATTGAGAACCGTTTCAAGTCAACCAACATTTACCGACTACTTGAGACGGAAAAAGAGAGGGCAGAGGCTCAACTGACAATCACCATAGGGGGTATCGAATTCGAGCAAGCAGAGAGGAATGGCAAGGAGAGCGAGTATCGCATGAGTAGCTTTTTCAAGGCTTGGGCTGCCTACAGCGGCATTCTGCTAAAGTTGGCACCATACGCCCTCCAGGGAGAGCTGGCGATCCCTCTTTTTCTGTACACAATGAGCCTGTATGACCTCCTTGAGAAGTACGCCTGGGATGATGTAAGGTCATACCATTTTCAGTTCCATAGAAAGCGCGTCGCCAGCGGCAAGAGCATATACCTTCCAGATGAATGGCGCCTGTTGGATAGTGAACTCATCGCATCCCGGTGCTTCACATACCCCGCCATACGCAACACATGGAACCCAGGTCCCGGCAAATCCTCCAGCTTCCCACGCCGCGTATCAGAATTGCCCCTCCGTGATAACCCATTCTCCGATGGACAGACACAGCATGGTGCTCTACCGACCAAGTATACGAGCCTACCTGAAAGACGCCTTGCCCACCTGCCCACCTATGCCTTGAACCCCACGGCAGGTGCACACAGCACTGTAGCCCAAAGCACATCCCAAGGGTGTAGGAATTGGAACTATCGGGAGTGTCTAGCTCTTAGCTGCCGCTATCAACACCTTTGCATCTCATGCGGGAATAATCACAAGGCAATTGCCCACACACAGGGAAACACAGCCCTATTAGCCTCAGGACAGACAAATAGATATAATGGCCGTTAGCATCCCTTCCACTTCCCATACCTCAGACACCTGCTTCTCATAACCCGCAAAATATGTTTCTCCACATTGTCCGATCATGTTACCTCACTATTAATACAATTTAATGCTCACTGCTACTCAAGCACTTCTCCAAACACGCGGACAGAATGACCCTCACCTAATGCACACCAAGCTCCATCCCACCATGCACCCAGCTAGAAAAGAACCCCCCCGTCCTAATACACAACTCCACTACCCTGTATTTACAGCACATCACATGCCTATGCCAGCAGGCCCATTGAACATCATAGGGTGGAGAAGACTCACGCTCAAATCCCCAGACCATGTACTTGTTGAGGCCCTACTGGGGATTTGCCAGTTTGGAGCGAGAATTGGTCATGAGAGAGAGCGGGGTCCTATTCATATACACCCAAACCTCAGCACTGCAGAGGAGCAGCCAGCGATCATCACTGCAGAGATCATGGCGAAGCTAAAGAACAACCGTCTACGGTGCTACCCGTGCTTGAATCAGCTACCGGAGCACTTTACTGCTTTGGCTTTGGGACTGGTAGACAAGGCAGACGGCTCAAAGCGACTTATACACCACCTCTCATTCCCAGCAGACTGTTCTAGCCCCGTAAACGGCGGGATCCCAGAAGCCTATGGTGCAATTAGTTATAGCACAATAGACGAGGCAGTAGTAGCAATTAGAGGTTTCGGCAGGGGGTGTCAAACTTGAATGTTAAAGTGGGACTTCGAAAATGCTTTCCGACATATCCCAATCTCGCCGATCGACTCCCCATTGCTGGGACTTTGCTGGGCAAAGAGATACTACTCCGAGCTCTTCTTGCCCTTTGGCCTCCGGACGGCGCCATACCTCTTTAACCTTTTCGCAGAAGTATTTAACTGGATACTGGTTAACGAATTCATGATACAGAAAAAACCAATTGGAATTGTCCATTACCTTGACGACTTGCTACTTATTACACGAGGCAATACCGAGCTGGAACCATACAGCCAAAAATTCTCTGAACTGTGCGAAGTGGTTGGATTGGTAATAAAGGAGGCCAAAAGCGAGCAAGGAACAGTAGCAAGTTTCGGGGGAGTGGAAATTGACACAGAAAGCATGGTGTTACGCCTCCCAATCAAAAAACTTGGCAAAGTCCGTAGTATGATCGAAACAGCAATAGCGGCTGCATCTCTGTCCCTTCTTGAACTGCAGGAGATTACCGGATACTAAAACTTCATAGCTATAGTAGTTCCTTTAGGCAGAACCTTCCTCTGACACCTCTACAATATGCAGTTACATATTCCCTCCCACAGCCAGCATTGCAGACGACGAATCTCAACAGACGCTCGGAGAGATTTAACCTGGTGGCTCAAAGTCCTAAGGTTGACACCTGAGCGCTCTATCGCCAAAGTAGCCAGGAACCGTGTCGGAGTATGGACCGACGCTTCCAGGAAGAAAGGCCTTGGTGCTTTTTACATTAGCGAAACCGAAACCGACCCACCGAGTGGGTTCTCTAGCATCACACGTCCTGCCGTAAGACAGCCCAAGCCAGGCGCAGCTTTCTTGATATCTCTGCCACGCTATCTCACAAAACCCGGTCAGCATATTAATACGAAAGAGATGGGAGCGGTCGAACAAGCTTTCTTGCATTGGGGTAAAAAGTGGAAGGGGATGAAAGTGATCATACATACCGACAATAAGGCAGTAGCTCATGCAATAGTTAACCAGAATATTCGAGGGGGATAAATGGATGTCTTAAGACGCTGTCTCCTGCTTGCAGCAGAATTCAACTTGGAAACGGAAGTTAACTGGATCTCGACAAACGATAACAAATTAGCTGATGCACTCTCACGCTTTGAATATCAGAAGATTGCTAATCTAGCGCCACAGTTGATTCACCCAACCTGGCACCCCCGGGATCTTGGGTTCTTGACATACAGCAGACGGGTCTCTCACCAGTAGCAGCATATTATCTCTGGAGGGGACTTGCGCCATCCACTAGACGCAACTATGCCACCTCACGGTCGCGTTTTTCTCTCTTCTGCAGCCTTTCAAATTTCCGTCACTCTAACGGAGCCTGCTTCCCTGCCAAAGCAATTTGGCTTATTGAATGGCTCTGCTTGCTGTCAGGGACAGTGAAGGTTAAAACGATGAAACTATACCTCTCAGGAATCAAATCATACCACCTGGATCTTGGAATTGAATCTGTCACGTTCTCAGACCCCAGGCTAGAACGAACGTTACACGGAATCAAGAGAGATCACAATGAACCAGACAAGCGCGATCGAATACCACTTACTCGGCCATACCTCCTTCGCCTACTCGACCAACTTGGCACAGGAACCTATGACAAAGCAGTTACACCGATGGCATTCACCCTTGCTTTTGCCGCCTTCCTTAGAGTGGGGGAATTCGCTTACCGGGGAACCGATGACCCAATGGGGGTGTTGTTCCGGAAATGGTTTCTCACAAGAAACAGTGTTCGAGTGAGGGAACGGGAAGGATCCTCTTTCATGGAACTAACTTTGCCAGCATCTAAAACAGATCCTTTCAGATATGGAATTCAGCTAACAATTGCGGCAACTAACGATGTCAAATGCCCAGTTAAGGCTATGCAAGATCTAATGCGAATAGATACTCACCAGCCACCATTCGCCCCTCTGTTCTGCATCGGAGCAGTTGAACAATGCCCTTTCACCCGGGAACATGTGGTGAAAACACTACAAGACCTGGCGATATCAGCTGGGTTAGGATGTGGGGCTTGGAACGGGCATAGCTTCCGAAGGGGTGCTGCCACCTGGGCCTCAGCAGTGGGAATCGCTGATACCCAGATCCAAACCTTAGGAAGATGGCGCTCAGACGCTTACAAAACCTATATCGAATACTCAGTAGATGAAAGAATCTCCCTCTCATGACGCTTCCATACCAACCAAACAACTTTCAACTGAGGGTATCTCCCTACCTGCCTCGAGATGGGGAATTCGTGTTGGCCACTCCAACGGCAGGCACACCTTGGCCGGTCACTGGACACCTGCCTCGGACTGGGATAGGCGAGTGCCAACACTCCCCAGCGACAAGGGCAGCAGGATCACCCCAATGCCTCCCCCAGTGGAACAGCACCACCGACAGCACCGAGGAAAAGACGGAACTTTGGGTATTTGTTAATAGGGTTTTTTCTGTGTCTGTTTCTTGTTTCTTTTTCTTCTTTCCTTTGCTGCAGTGTTAGCCAATGTATATCGCTCTCTAGCTTTGGAAAATTGGTAGGCACTTTATCTTCAGAGTTACTGTGCACAGGTCTATTGACTGATTTACTGAGAGGATACGCCGCGGGCGACAGGAGGGGAATACGGCATGCGCAACACACCATCCAACTAGGGGAAGGCATTGCAATACCCCCACACCGGTACTTGACAAGAGGATATCATAACCTGACCAATCATTGGCTTGCGTTATTTATTCCTTTAATGCAACATTACCTCCGGGCAAGGTTAACGGAGCTTTTGGTGCCGGCCGGTTTCAAAAGTATTCGGACACAATGGCCCTGATTTGTATGTATCTTGGCTCCAAGGCGTCCGGTTATTAAAAAAATCAGCTGGTACTCGAGCACCGCAGGAACTTGAATTGTTGAACCTCGCGCTAAAACGTCCGAAATTCACTCTCTTGGATATAGGGTGGCGGGCGCACGGCGGAAACTACGGTAGCCTCTCAGCCCAAGCTTAAGACTAAAAAAAGAGATAAACGAGCTGGACCTTACCAGCAAAGGCAACTCCAAAGTCCTAGAGTGAGGCTCAATCACTCGAGCTCTTACTCGAGTACTTGCATTAAAAAAAGGTTCATCCCTCCTTCCCTGTTCCCTGCCAAATCCCTGCCGTCGCTATGGCAACACGATCTGCACACGCGAGCGGAACCGCCCGAATCCTCGCTTCCCACTCGCACCTTTTCGCCCGACCTACGACTTATCACACCGAACTTTAAATAATCTTCCACGAATACCGGCAGGGTAAAAAAGCCCATTCTATCAGCGAATCCTTTTTCCTTGATGGGAGGTGAGCAAGGGTTCGGCAAGTTTAGTCGGGGATGGCGGTTCAAGTGCGAGTTTTCACCATGCAAGTGTGAAACCCAAAGACCCTGCGGCGTCTATTTTCCTCAACTAGCCGGGTGTAATAATCAAAAAATCTTTAGCCAACCAAAAGATACAGCAAAGTGCGCACAGACTGCATTTGTTGTTTCTTGCATTAACTGGTTGGATTAAGCTCGTGTTTTTTGCGAGAGGTCAGAATAAGGTGTGAGTCAGGATTTTTCGCGGACTTTCTCGGATAGTTATCCCAGTTAAATAAATGACAAAAGTGTCGAAAACGACACCCCTCGTGATATATTTGTGAAAATTCTACCCCTAAAAGCTACTCTTTGCTTGAAGAAGCTGGTATATTTTGCCGCACTTTCTTTTTACCTCTTTGCTCGAAAAAGAGTCCCGCCAATTAACTTAATGGGGTAATAGCTAAAGGCACTTTTGTTTGGATGTACTGTGGAGGTACAAGTATGATAGTAGAATTAAGCGATTCACAGATCGGCCCGACGAGTTAAGATCGGGAACAGGCTCGTGTTGTGATACTCACCCTGAGCCTGCCCTACCGAAGGTGGGCGAGTGTTTTAAGCAGCTCGCACTCTCTTAATTTACGACTGCCTAGGCTCCACAACCCCGCCTGTGAAGAACAGAAAAAAAAAAAACAAAAAAAACATCCGACAAGGCTACTACGGTACCCCGCAGCCCCGGGGAAGCCTGTGGGTCGTATTAATACTACGACACCCAATATGTGGCCCTGGAAATTATTATCCTACAAATCTTCAGGACCCTCTTACCCCGATTCCTTGAACTCCGACTGACTTAAAAACTTCGATCGGACAAGCCTTCCTCTTCAAAAATGCCATCATCGCCCTCCGACCCCCACCGACCCCCGTCGTACGATGACGCCGACGACCCTTTAATATCGAAAACGGAAAAGTCAGCTAAGCCGCGGATATCCTTCGACAGTCGAGAGCAGTTCCAGTGGCACTTGATCTCTCTCTCAACGAGATGTTTAACAACCGCTCTTTCCCTCTCATTTCTTATTTTGGGTCTCCTGGTCTTCTCACGGATAGGGGAATTGTCGCGCTGGCAGCAGTATGGGTTTAATACAATTACAATTCTACTCAGTGCCCTCGCGAGTTTGGGCCTTGGGTCTATGTTAGGATATCTAGGGTTAATGCTGAGATGGCGTCTGCTCGCTAGGAAAAAGTATAAAATGCAAGATGTATGCGACACCCATTTCTAACTAAAGCCCTGGCCAAATTTTAACGGCTGAGGTATAGATTGAATTGCTTCTTGCCATGCCATCGCCCACAGGCTCAGCAGCACTCCTATATGCGCACTTTCGAGAACGGAGGCTGTCTCTGACAACTTTTATTGTCATGCTATACCTCTTCGTTAATATTACTGGAAGATTTAGTGTTGCCCTCTTTGGGTTAACTTTCAACTTGCTAGATGACCCTAATAATATACTTCCTATCCGTGCCACGAACTGGACCTCCTCTGACTGTAGGGTGTTACTCGCCCAAAACGCTACTGATTTCAAGGCGGCCAAGGACGGGCTTCGTAAGAACTCCTCCTCAGGGGCTATCTTATTTTTATAGTAATTTTAACTGACCCTTCATGCAGGATCATACTTAGATTTGGTTGAAGGTGGATTAGCTACGCTCACTAAACGACCGAGTTTTGATCTTAACACTACTGTACCCCAGACCTTGAATGATGATTCATATGAACAGCTCACTGTTAAAAACTCGACTATCTACCAAGTTTCCGGCGGTGTGGGGCTCGCATACAATATAAGGGACCATAACGGGACACACTTAATACCATCGGGCCGTACTGTCTACACCTGGGCTGCTTGTACTATGTTCCGCCTTGACAGCACTAGGTACTGGAGGGACTATGAGGGTGGTAACCAGTCCTCCAAGGGTATGTTATACAAATCACATTGATGGTTCACTGATTGAAGGTGTTATGAAGCTTTCGTTAATTCTGGGAACAGAATGGGGAAACGAGAAAAACGATGAGACGATCGCTGAAGTATTAAGGGTACTGGACCGCACGGACTCCTGGCCTTCGTCGAATGCCGGATGGGTCACATGGGCAGCGCCACTGCCGCGAGACGGGAAGCCAACAACAACCTCTATGACTTGTAAGTAGTCCATCGCCAGCGTTTCAACGATACCTTGAACTGATGTGTTATTCTCTAGATGTGGTATTTGGCCAAACAGCTTGGGAGTGCAACTCAACCCTTACTGAGTGGGGGGAAGAGGACCCCCCTAAAGAGCCGTTTGATCCCTCCTCGCTTTTTCTCTTACCAATTGCCAGCGGATTAGAACCCGGCAAAGTGTTTTCAACTTCAATATTCACCACCAGAACGAAAGACGTTGTCGGATACCTGAAAACGTATACAAGAACCACTATGTATAAGCCCACGCCCCGCCTTGCGAACAGAGATCATCTCCCACGGGCGCCTATACCCGCAGTCGCTGTCGCTCGACCGAATGCAGCCGGGACCATCACCAGTGTCTGGACGGAAGTCAGCACATCGTTTTCCACGGGGTACAAAACCCGGACCGTCACCCAGGCGCCTATAGGGAAGGGCAGTACCTTCTCAGTGGCCTACAAGTGGTTCGCCGAGGTTCAAAGCCGAACAAGCCCCTCCGTCGGCGTGCATACCCTCAATTTTTACAAGAACGGAACCGGACTCTCTCCCGATCAAAAGAGGAATTACAACAATTACGTCGCCACCCTCATAGCCCGCCATCCCATCGCAGCGATAGCCTTCGGGAACGAAATATGCCCGCGTGCGCAGAAGGATCCTAGGGCCCACGAGAAGGAGGATATCAAAACGACGTTGGAGGTCAAATGGGCTAGGGTCGCCATCGCAGCGGGCCTGATAGTCGCGGGTCAGATAATCGCCATCACCGTTGTCCTGTATTACTGCCGGAATGTGTATGTTCGGGAGGACAGCCATCTAGCCACCGCGGAGCTGCTGAAGACGGTGTTGGTCAAGATTAATGACGGGAGTGTGATGACCGGGGTGGAATTGGAGGGTGCCTTGGATAAGGCCCTGGGGGGTCCTGTTAGCTATGGTACCATCCCGGGCCCGCAGGGAGATTACCCGAAGGTGGCTTTGGGCCGTCAGGTGGATTATAATTTTCCCGAATTTCCCCAATTCCGAAAGCGCTCGGGTCGGTGAAAGGAGGGTGGTAGTGCTGGTTTGCGGGCAGTTTTGTGGGGCTTGGTTTTTACATGGGAGGCTATATTTAGATTGATGGGATGGAAGAAGAATGGGTTGGTCGTGTAACGGGTGGGCTGGGGACTATCCCTGTGGGTCGTGTTTTCACGTGGTATGGATTGACGCGATGCAGTGGGGGCTAGCGCCTTCGGGGAACTATTCTTATTTCCTATATCTCCAATTTATATCTGAGCATCTAGATAAATATGTGTAAATATGTTTTCCTTTGGAATTGGCTAACTTAATTCATTTCTCTAATCTTCTCGTCTTTTCAAAATAAATACCCACTCGTTCGTGAAAGCGACGACCCCAAGGCTCAGTGAACGACGATCCTAAGCTCCAGTATTAAATGCCTAGGGGTCCGCCCGTTACCAACGAGCGAAGGAAATCCGCGCAGTGGAGAATCTCCAAATAAATATTCACTTATCAGGAATGTTCAAACAATATCTCGCCGATATTATTATACCTCGGACCGCAGACCGAGCAGGGCGCACGATGGCAGTGTACAGCCTCGTCCCAAAAGTTCTCCCCCCAACCCTGGCTGGTACCGTCACAAACTTTTATGCCCAGATGTATATATTATAGCCCTTTGTGCCACACAGTGCCAGCCTGGGTGCGAGAACTTTTGGAACGAGGCTGTACTCGGGTACAAGGGTAATTGGGGCCCGGTAACACGAACACACTCGCGCAGCGTATTGCTTGAGAAAACGCAGCGAAAGTGCTTGTGTTACCGGTCCCGACTTTTTGCCACCACCAAAAAAACTTCACAGGATATCACTCGAATTTCCTAATCCGGCTTAGTCCCCATACAAATTCCGCGCCTCGTAATGGAGGTGGGCCCGACTTTTAGCTACCC
>Ga0307517_10005198_pt1 | contig 19717 bp, 14 predicted proteins | sample 23_EM_MG_FD_194515 | JGI IMG/M metagenome (GOLD analysis project Ga0307517, IMG submission 194515) | Populus trichocarpa ectomycorrhiza microbial communities from riparian zone in the Pacific Northwest, United States - 23_EM | ecosystem: Host-associated > Plants > Roots > Unclassified | place... | reverse complement strand
ATCCCACAAAGGAACTCAGCTTTCCTTTCTTCGCCGTGATTTGTCGTTGGAGAATCATGTTTGAATCTCTAGTAGCCCCGGGACCCCCCCCACCCCCCTCCCTCTAGTGTCGCTGCCACGACAAGGTAGAAATACAGAGCAGGTAAGTGGATGCGAGGTTCAGAAAGTGGGGAAAATGACATTAAAGTTACCCCCTCTTTGTAATGTAGCAAGGGTCTGACCAGATATTATAGCTTCGAACAGTACGTGGTTGCACGATCCTAGCTAGCAATCCACTAAAGTACGAAATTCAAATGAACCTCATCTGCGGCAAAGGTCAAAATTCAAGCCACTTAACCAGTAACGGCACCTTTCACTAGTTTTGATGCTGACAACAACAGTGAGAAGGAACAAAAGGAGGACTGCTAGGTGCTGTATCCCAACGTTTGATTATATTCAGTGACAGTAATATTACCTTTGAAATTCAACATGTCGACGGCAGTCACTGCTAACCACCCAATAATGGAAATGAACAAGAACAAACCAGGTGTCTAAAATGACAAAAACCATTCAACCCGCAGCATGTGAACACACGTGTCCCGGCACGAGTGGGAGGCTCCATTTGATGCTTCTTTAAGCAAGGATATCTGATGTGACAACCACAGCGTTTCAGCTAGTCGACAAATCATCACAGGCAGGCGCGCGCGCGCACCCCACCACCCATTCCTACGCAGAATCTGCAAGGAATATTCAATCATGTTTATCCGAGTAAATAACATACGCATATAGAATCGAAAAAACGTATACAACAAACATATCGTGCAAAGCCATGGACACCGTAATTACACAGTCGCATCAACAGCAACTCTCGAGAGAATTTCTCCAAGACTTGCAGTCCTCCAATATCAAACCTGAACATATTTGATCTCATTTATAGCACTTGGAAAATTGGAACGATAACAATTGACTTTTATGAGCAATGAATAGCTTCCGTCCACACGAAGATTACATACATCGTGTGAAGTCGTCTTAGTTGCTAAACAAACTACTACTATCTAAAAGATGCCACATTTGCGTTAACAATTTTTTTCAATTTCTTCGGCTATTTGATGACAAGAATTCCTGGAGTGGGTCAAGATAAGTAACAAAAATGAATGCAAACAAATGTCCATTTCATTCCCAGCCAGTTAACAGAGACATCTAAAGGGAACTGTTAGAGAAGAGCATCCGAATTGCTAATGAATAATTTAGTGGTCCTTCCAAGGACCTTTCAGGCCTCCAATCAACCGATCTCTCTGACTAATTTCAAGCCAACTCCATAAATTGTTTCTATATGCAAGTCGAAACACAGAAAGAAGGATCTCAAATAGAATGCTTGCCTAATCATATACCAGGGTGAAAATAATACAGTTTTAAGACTCTTCACCACCGTACCATTTGAAAGTTCCATAAAGAAACATGTATCTTCTCTTTCAGTTACTTTCCTCTCCACTCCCCACCCAAAAATCACAGGAGAAAAAAACATGACTTGAGAAATGCAGGGATTCAATAAAGCAAATCCATCAAATTACGTACAGCCTGCATTACGTTGCCAAACTTTAAATGCCATGAGTATCGCTTCATGGATGCTCAATTCAGAAAAGAAATTGAAATCAATATTTGATTTCCACGTAAACAATAAGAGCAACAGGTGTAGCAGAAGCAGTGACCATATGCGCTGCTTGTGGTCAGAAACTTGTATACAAGTGTTTGTGTGTTATCTTTTACCAAGTAGACAGATTATCATTTCACGATTTCCGTTGGATTAGAAAAATTTAAAACATGATATAATCACGATGTTGTACTATTCGATTTGTAAGAAGCTGGATAAAGTCCCATGATCGGGATTCTTGGACGCACAAGGAATAAATAGGACCAACAAAAATAGGATGCAACCATCTTTAGAGCAGACAACAGACAGACATTCAAAGAGAAGGTTTCTGACCAATGTTTTAAACTCTACGAAGCATGATGCCTTCTTTCACAATGAATGGACTACAAGAATCACACGAGTAAGTGACAGAAACATAACTTTTATAATGGAGTGAAAAAATAATAGCGATACTCACATGCACTATTTCAAATACCGATACACTTCAGGATGATGCTACTACATATGAACATCACAACGGATATTAGTCGAATGTCTGTAAAACATGTGCTCCCATACATCATTTTTATTAAATGTTAGTATATGGCATCATGGCTTATAATTATCAATGGGTACCACGATGAGCACTCCTAGATTCCATACGGCCACCCCGAATATATTGGTAGCATACTGAAAATGATCACTTTCCTTTCCACAAATATGTTTTTCATTTTTCTGAAATGGGAAAGTGCATCAAATTTAGAGGTGCATTTTGTATAAAGAACAAACATCAATATCATGGACATCAACCTAAATGTTTCGACTAAAAAACAAAAAATATCGCTTTGCCCTAAAGGCTAGTCCCCATTATGGTCCCACTCAAGTGAGATCTATACTTGCTCCATATTTCATATATCATAATAACTTGAAAGATCTTATTTAAAAACCAAAACAAATTGAAAAGCCATGGTCAGATTTACAGATATGTCGGTAGGGATAGGACATAAAGAGTCGTTATTATTACCATTTCTCTGCTTGAGCTGAAAATTTGTATCAAATTCTTTTGGCAATTATGGCCACATTCCTTGGGGATAATGCAGGATCAAAGATAGGTAACATGATTGCTTCCAGAGAACTGCCTTGCTCTTGGAGGAACAATAATCTATCAAGCAGAAGAAGAGTTTCCAAAAGAGGTCCTAAAGCAGCTCGCAGCGACCAATATGGTCCTATAAGCCCCTGTTTTGAATTAGCGCATTAATCAGTATTATAACAGAACATCTAAAAATATGTCTTCTACATCTTTCCGTAAAGGTGAAAAGGAAATCATTGAGATACTCGTATATAATATATGAATCACCACAAAAGCAAGTTGAGGTTACCATACAGCAAATGGCTCAGCTTCCTTCCATATTTCATGGAAATGTGTCTCCTGCAAAGATTTGAGACCTAGGCGAGATAATCCAGACTGAGTAAATTTCTCGAATAGCAAATATTTGCTTGCAGCTGCAGTTTCATTGTATCTGGCACCTCCATTGCAGGATAATTCATGAGAATGCAGTGCTGAGCCTGAATAGTCATCTGCAGAACACATTCCAACAGAAAATTATCAGTATCTTGTTCATTGCTGAACTTTTTTCCATTGAAGGGGCTTTTAATAGTTTGGGATACACTCAAAGAATGCCTTGAGTTCCCAAAGTGATATTTTTTTCTCTATCCCCACTCTCCTTCAATTTCTCTGTACTACCGAAGAAGGGGAGAATCAACTGCAATCTCAAGGCTATAAAACTTTCAAGAATACATTGATTACTTGTGTACCTGTTTTAGATTCTGACATGTGTGGATTTAGGTAGAGTTCTTGCATATGAGAAATTGTCTCAGGCATTGATGAATGTTTACTTTCATCACAATTAATTGAAGACTGCAGGATCCTCCTTTGCTGTTGGCGTCGCAGCGCCTTCCCTTGACGGCCAATTGAGGGACTTGATTTTATGATTTCAGGATAATATTTACAAAGAACCTTCAGAAGAAACAAATGGTATCAATAGCATATGGATGATGCAAAAAATATAGAACAATCTATTTATCTAACATTAAATAAACTAAGGACAAATAATTCAGGCCTTCAAGTATAAAGCAAATCCGATCTGACTATAAGATGGTTGTAAGCATCGCTTACCATCTGAAAAGCAGCACGGAAAGCATGCAACTCAAAATTATGAAGACCTGCATCTTGTTCGAGACTCCTCCATCTCTCTGCACTCTAAACAAAATTAAGCTGGGTCATGGAGTGCATCTTTAGATAGACAGTGGAGTTATGAAAGAAGCACCACAGAAGACATTAGAACTCAATAAAAGTTATTAATATTTACTCAGACAAAAGCATCCATGCTGAAATAGGTACTTGACATTTCTATGATATTGCTTCATAAAACTAATGCACTTAAGAAAAGCAAGATATCCGAGCACCTGACAAGCAAGATCACGTGAACTTTTCCCAAGTGATATACCAGCAGATTTAACACCACAACTCACAGGAAAACCACATTGTGAACCAGCTATGTCAAGACATCCTTCAGAAAGCAGGTTATAACAGCATCCAATGCTAACAACTGCTTTAACATCTTTGCACTCTAAAAAGGTCCTGGTCCAATAAAGATATGCACTTTAAAAATTATCAATGGATGATGAAACAACAATACCGAATACAGAGCCCAAAGGCCAGAGCAATAAAAAGAATGGTTTATGCTAATGAGCACAATGAAGCAATTTGATGAAACATAGCAAATAATCCAAATATCAATACACATGATCAGGGAGAATTAAAATATAGCAGCTAGTGTTCCAAATCTTCAATACATATGCATGTATTTGTAGCTTTGCCTAGTATATTAAGCATTGAAAGAACATTTTCAATTACTTGCAAAATGGAAAGAGATAAATTTACAAAGCTAAAAGGCACTCACTTCAGCATAGTTACTGAAAGATCGCCACATGCATGTAACCCAGCAAGTACCAATGAAGTCTTATCATCTGCAACTTGCCCAATCAATTCTGGCCGCTTAACATTATCAATATGTGGTGACATGCTAGTCAATGCTTTCAACATGTCAATGGACATGACATGGCATGTAATTGTCTTCGGCACATTTGGAATCCCAATTCCTGGACTAACAGAAGGAAGCAAAAGGGATTGGTAACAAAAATAGACACATGATCATGGTAATGGAAATATATTAGTGGTATAACACGTAGCAATTCATGCAAGGCATAGAATAAGCAAGGAAGTCACATCAAGCACTTAAGCAGGCAATCCCATATTAACAACTTCCATCAACTAACAACAGACACCATCCAAACAATTTCTCCATGGTTTCCTAAAATACGATAACTACTTCCTTAAAGAGAAGGAAATTGCAGCAAATGTACAAATAAATGCATAATTTACTAATGTTTTCGCATTTGAGCTGCATAATGCTTCTTGATCCGTTCTGCACGTTTCTCCGTGACAGTTCCATGATGAGAACAGGCATCGATAGCAACTACAGAATGCTGGTACTGGAAGGAAAGAACTTGGGCAAGATAACCCTATAACAAAAGCTCAATCAGAGATGTAGAATTTGTACAAGTAAATAGCAACAAAGTTTTGGTTTCACAGCACATGAAAAGAAAAGATTATTAGTTAGTAAGACCACACAGAATTAATTCAAATTAACAATCAGTTTATGTTGAAGCAAAGCTATAGATCAAAGAAAAAGGCAAACCTGGCCAGCACCAACATCAACTATTGTTTGAGCTCCCACACTATTCGCAACAGAACTAACAACCGCAGAAAGAACTTCCACCTACTTAAAAAAAATAAAACATTACCCATATAAACCTGCTTTCTCACGAAGATAACAATACGCAGTAATTAAATTAAATGATAACATATTCTTTAGAACATGCAACTATAAAAAATTAAAAAAAAAATTTCAAAACCGAGCGTCGATCACCTACTTACTTCATGTTTTTTCTTGAAATTCATGCCTTGTGCAAGTACAGTATTAAGCGAAACCACATTCACTCCCGGGAATAGCTGCAATAAATAATAATAATAATCAGCAATAATTATTTATTACTATAAAAAAAATTAAGAAATATCAAGTAAACAAAAAAAACCTACCTTGTTTAAATGCGCTTGCTCGCGAGGAAACGCGAGAGACTTCAAATCTAAAACAAATTCCTTCAGCGAAGCAGGCCAATGCTCCTATTCACATAATAAGATAATTAAAAACAACATAATTATACATAATCTAAAAATTATTTAGTTACCTGGATTATACCACAAGGAATTAGGAGGAGATTTTGGACAGGTTCGTTACGCAAGCAATGGAGCCAGACAGGATCAATGGATTGCCATAACTTGTGGGTGAAGAAATTGGTAACATGTGCGTTGGTTAAGAAAGCGTAGGGTTTAATGAAATTGAGGATTGCGTTTATCCATTCTAGGGTTTCTTTTGCTGTTCTGCAACTGTACTTTTGGTTGCAGTCCTCCATTTTTTTTTTGTTTTTTTTTTTACGAACTTTTGAATGCTGAGTTCTTAAGTTACAGGATATATGGACGACGTGTTGTTTAATAGAGTGGACAAGGTATGCGATGTGCCGTTTTGTGCGGATCATACAGGCCAACGGTAAGGAGGGTAGATAGTAACAAGCAATTAAATTAAGGAAGTACAAGACTTAAAGAAAGAGGATCAAAGCAAAAAAGAAAAAAAAATTACATGGTAATTTTAAAATTGGCTTAAAAAGTTAATTTTTGTCATTTTACTTTTCAATGGATACATTTCCAATCTCTTTGGATTTCAAAAATATGCTTTTGATCCAAATCTTCATTTTACTTATTTTTCATTCTCTAGATTTGAGAAAGAAGAGAGAATCACTAAATTCTGGTAAAAAAAAAGAATTGTTGGTTAACATCGATTTCGATAACATAAAAGATCAATATTAGTATTAATGAGTTTTATTAGGTGATAGGAGTTTCAATAGGATATTATTTGGCATTCAACTTGCATGCGAGGACAAATCAAGGCTCAAGAATTTTTTTTTTAATTCGGGTGATTTTTTGTCTTTTTCACTGATTTTTAGATTATTTTAAGTCATAAATGGATTTATTTAGATATATGGGGTGTTATTTAGGTCTTTTAGGTAAAAAATAAGCATAAACCACCCATACCCTAACTTAAAGGGTCGCCCGATTATGGACTAGCAAATAATGTGTTGTATGCATTCTATGTGTGTATATGTGTGTTAAAGGCGTGGTGTGCTAACCAAGCCTCTTTTTCATGGGTTAGGCACGCAGGAAAATATATGTTGTTATTTTTATGTTGTTTTTTAGGTCAAGAATCTTTTAATAGTTACTCTCGAGCTTTGTTTAAATTTGTGAAATAATATATGGTTTTTCATACATATTTATATATGAAAAGTACAATTATTATGATATAGAATAATAATAATAATAATAAAGCATTAGGGTGATGGGTGAGCACTATGCTTCTAAAAATAAAAGGTATTATGAATGCAATTTTAGTCAATAAGAAGAAGAAGAGATTTCTCTTAAAAAAACTAAGAAGAGAAGAAAAGTTAAGTACAAAAAAAAAATTGTCTTATTTTAAGAAAGGGATGATCATGTGACAAATTAAAGAATCATGAAAAAAATTAAAAAAATTATATTAACTATTATGCATTTCCTCAAATGAGGTCAAAATAAGCATTCCAGTTTTCCCCAGCTAATAGAAAGTCGGGTTAATAATAAGATAAAATAGAATAAAAACAAAACAAAACCATAAAATTCCAAAACAAATAACTAAAAAGTTGTTTGGAATCTTTAGAATTGAATTCATTTCCGATGGTTAAATCAATTTCTTAGTTTGGAACCTTTTTGAAGATATTGATTTGAATTCCAAATGAAGTTTAATTGCTAAAAAATGACCAAAAACAATTTAGATGAGAGACCCTCTGATTTGCTACAATAATTCCCTATGTATTTGTTAAAAAAATTAACAAATACATTTTAATCTATTATGACACAGCGCATGAAACTCGTACTTTATGTATTTACACCTAGGAATATGACCTCGTTATGATCTAATGAATTAATGGATTATATCTGAGCACCATTCTATGTAGGCATTAAATGGAGTCGTAAGATTCACCTCTACAGATATTTTTGCTCCCCGTGCATGTCACCAAGAGATATAATGTCAATGTGATCTCATCTAATTATCATTGTTTTCACCTCGATGATTTATCATATACACTCATTATTTCCACTTATCATATACTTATGGTATTTTTTGAAATATTTTTAAGGCCGCTTAATTTCTCAATTTTTTTTACAAGTGCTATTTAAAAAAACAAACTTGTAAACACTGAAGTAGATTTAAAATATCATGACTTGCATTAACTGATAAAACTCTTTAATACTACAACGCATAAAAGAAGGTTTAAAATGAACTGGATCCAAGAGGAGTTCAATGGGCTAAGTCAAGAGGCTTGGGTTAAAAAAGTTCAAATATGCTAATTTGGACCTTCGTGTACTTTTTAGGTCATATATGAAGCTACATGAGAATTTTAGATAGGATTGTAATTGGGTGGAAAACTAGACATTTGTACCTTTCCAATGATATATAATAGACACGTTAATTCATATGGACGAGAGAGCATGACGTGTTTAAAGTTGGGCCTAAAATATGTTAACAAAGTGTGAAAACATAAAAGACATTGTTTCCTTAAGAGTTATGGATTCCATTTACTATAGGAGTCTTTAATGTTATTGAGAACTTATATGGTAGCCTTTGAGTTATTTTACAAGGATTCTATATCAAATAATAAGAATTAATTTCAAGAAAAATTAATTGGTCAGAGATTAATTCTTATTTTACAAGGCATTAGACTTTTGTTTAGCAATAATTCTTCAACAATTATTTATCTTGAGTATTTTTCACTATCATATGTAGAAAAGGGTGAAAAATATTTTTAGACTATTGTTTTATTTATTTTTAAACATTATTTTAATTAGTTTGGGCTTTATTTAAATTAGATACATGTCCGACCTATTAGTGTTAGGGTTTTATTTTCAAGAGTATAAATACTTTTTGTAAAGACAAAATAGTAAGAATTGATAATGCTATTGCTGTCGAATTTATTCAGGTTGTGTGACAGAGATTCTCGTATTATTTGGTTCTCTAACAAACTAAATTGACTTGTCGAAGATTAACTGGCTTCATGGTATCCTCCTTAAACTTTTTGTTTGCGAATTGATATTTATATGGTGGAGGTTCTTGTTTCAATAGTGTTGGTGTCTTGGAATAAATTTTTATTTTGTCACACTTCTATCAGATCTGTTTTAACTTTCCGGAATTCGTTGTCAATTTTGTTGTGCGTTACGTGACCACGTGATCACGAGTTTCACATCATAACCTGTACTACATTATGGGTGGGATTCCAAGTTATTTTTTTAGGTAAGAGAAGAATTATTATGAAAGCATTTTCTTACATCACAAAAAGTTTTAATAGAGAATTGAAAAGTTGATGAATGTATATAATAAACTACAAAGAAATTTTTTTAAAAAAACTAATGAGTCGTAGAAATAGTTATTAACACTGACTAAAAACTAAAGCGAAAAGTTGAAATATAGATACACATGACGATGAAGTGGGGTGCTCTTTGATTTTTTTTAATTATATATAAATAAAAATAGATTTTCATCATAAATGTAATAATTTAATTTTTATAGAAAAAAATGTAATTGTTAATATAGATTCTTTTGTTTACTAATGTATTTTTTAAAATATATATTTTCTTAGCTATGTTGTTTATTGCATTGAAAATAAAAGTAATTAATGTCAAAGTTCTAACAATTTGAAATAAGTCTAAAAAATATATTTGTTTTAATCAAGTCATATTTACCTTATTGATGTGTTCTTTTTAGAAAAAAAATGAGTTTTTTCACTAGAAGTTTTGTTTTTTAAACAAAAACTTATCATCATCTTACAAACAAGTTTTAATAAAACAAACTAATAAATAATTAATTTATAATTTTAACATTAATGTATTAAAAAGATATAAAAAAACTAATATTAAGAAAAATTATATAAAAAATTTAAAATAAAAATATTAAGAATAGATATTTCATACACATTTAAAAAATTATGTATTTTAGATTCACGGAATAAAGTTTTCTTGACGACTTTTTCACTCGCTCTTTTTCAAGGAAACATAAAACAAACAAACTCTAGGATGAAAATGAACCATCTATATCCATAAAGAAATAAACTTAAAATTATAATTGAGGGATTAAACTTTAGATTTACATGCCTTACAATAGTAAATATGAAAAAAGATACATATTCTTGACAAATATCATCCTTATTGTTTTAGGTTCTTTTTTATAATAAATCAATATTTTTTTAATATAAAATCGACATGTAATTCAATATTAAAAAAACATACAACATCAAGGAATGTGAGAAAAGGCAATCTAAAGAGAATGAAAAAATCTTGGAAAAAACAAACTCCTAAGTACAAATAAAAAAAGAGAAGTTGGATAACCAAAAAAAAAAAAGGATGGATAAAAAATAAATTCGTGTAAGGCACTATGCTTATTGTGAAGCGACGAACAAAAGAGGGGGGCTATCATAATTTACCCTTTTATTAGTTTCTTTGTTAATTAATAAAAAAGTTTTTCACTTTTACTACTCCTATTATCGTATCAAAAATCAAAAGAGTAATTTTGAACAAAGCACAATTATAGTACGGAATTTCACACCACAAAAATTCCTCACGCGGAAAACATGGTACAAATTAGCGGTCACGTTGTCTGAAGCCCAAAACACTAATGGACAAAAATTAGTCGTCTAAGAAGAAGACTGGTCAAACACAACATCACAGAAACTAGAAATGAACAAAAAAGAAAAAACTGAAAAACCAACAAATCCAAGAAAACTAAAAAAAAATAACTGAAAAAATTAAATTGTGAAAAAAATTAATTAAATTAATTAAAATTTTGAAAAAACTGACTGGTTTGATTTTGATTTTATAAGTCTAAAACCGAACCGAACCCAAACCGAAAAAAACCGAGCCAAACTGGAAATAACCGAGCCAAACCGGTTTGAACCGGTTTTTGTTCTAAAAAACTAAATTGAAACTGGTTGGTTTGAACCGATTTTGGTTTTTTTTTAAAAAAAAATTAATTTAATTATTTTATTTTTATAAAATCTGAACCAAACAAAAAAAATGATCTTGTAACTAAAACAGATGATAATAAAATAAAATACTATTCTCCTAAACGAAATGTAGATAAATCCAACGGCTAAGTAGAAGGCAGGGACATTGGGAGGGAGGAGGGCTAGCCCAGAGGGCTATGGTCCAAAATCCAAATACAAAGGCAGCCAAGAGAGAGGCAAAGAGGGGCGTAGACAGGAGGCTGGCCCAAATATGCAAGGGAGTGTCAGGCTAGTATTTCCATATAAAATAATATTAAAAAAATAGAGAGAAAGAAATCAACACTTAAAAAAACGATTTTGAAAATTTTTATTTTCTTAAATATTGATATTATAAATATTTTTAATATTTTTTTTAAAAAATATTTTAATATATTTTTAAACGAAAAATACTTTGAGAAACAACCACTATTACAATCTCCAACACTAAAACTCTGTTTAGAGCTACTTTTGCATTGAAGTTTTAACAAAATTTGATTTTTTTTGCTTAAATTTTTTTTTTAATGTTTTTAGAATGTTTTGATATGTATTATTTTTATGTATTTTTGAGCGAATTTGTTAAAAAAAACAATCATTATAACATTTTCTAACACCCCTACTTTAACATGAGATGAAAACAAAATTGTATTTGATAAAACCATATAAAAACAGTGATTGTTTTTATATAATGTTTGATTGAAGATGCGGAATATATAATAAAATATATAAAAATATTTTATCCTTATACATTGTTTGTTTAAGGAAAATAGTTTCCTTTAAAAAAGTTATTTTCTTTTGAAAAATAATTTTCAAGAAAATTGGATTCCTAAAAAATGGGTTATCTTTTTATGTTTAACAATGTCATTGAAAATGATATGAAAAATATTTTCTAGAATTTGGTTGTACCTTGAAAAATGAGCTAAAAAATTATTTATTAATATTTTGATTTTTTTTAAGTTTATCTAACATATATAGAACATTAAATAAAACTATTTGACAATTTACAAGAACAAAATGAGATATAAAAAAGTGTAACGGTAAAAATAATAATTTATATTATATTATACATAGTTTAATTTATAAAATATAACTATACATATAATATAAATATTTTAAATATAATATTATAGACATATAATCATTCTTTGGTGTTTGGAGAATATTAAAAATAAATTCCTTTTCTATGGTATCCTAATTTTATAACACAATTTATATGATTTAAAACACTACCAGATTTAATAGTTTTACCTATGAAAATTTTTATCGGTAGTATATTATCAATGGGCTCACGAATAGAAATAGTCCATCAGAAAAACTCTCATCGATAATTTATGGTCTGTCGGTAATAAATATACCAAAGGATTTACAGACGGATAAAGCATGCCAAAAAACAATTTACCCACTTCATTTCATCTATCGATACAATAAATCTAAAATAGAGGCAGCGCTAGAAGAAGAGGTTGGTCGTCATTCGGATTGTGGGACCAATTAGGAGGTGCACATGTACCACCTAACTGTGATCTCATCTTCATTGCCAATTGACGGAGTTCTTCATAATTAACAGTGAGTCGTCCACATTTTTCATTAAGATGGGTTGTTCGAGCTTGTACTCATTGATCTAACATCATCTCGAACTCTAGAGTTTGAGTGCTTGTAATAAATTGCGAGCATTCAATGGTCGAAGCACTACCGGCCATCCACAAGTTCTCAGTTGTACTATTAGAGAGTCCGTACACCCGATTTATATCAGGCCAATCTGATGATCTTGCCTCTAACCACAAATTCGGATTGAGATTCAGAAAGGTCGAAAGATCATCGGTGTATCTCTCCTTCAACCGGTTGTTATATGTATCGTGGAAAGAAAAATTAAATTTATCAAATTCAAGGAAATAATAACTTAAGAAAAAAATGGTTGAAAACCCACATACCACAAAGTGTTGAGCTCAGCTATCCACGAACTGTTGCACCCCTTTTTAGTGGTCATCACTTCACATATGCGTTTCACCAAAAAGTTCCATTGGGCTTAGCTCACATTCAAGAACCGTAGCATGTAAGAAAAAAATATTGTCAGTTAAACATATTTATAAAAAACAAAAAATAAAAAATGAATGTAAAAAAAAATCTTATCATCTGCTTCACATGCAATATTAATAGAATAGAGCCGCAGATGTGCGTGGTAACAAAACCGTGAATATGCCAGTTCTAATTTTCCACATTGGACTGTGACCATCGCGTGAAATGTGTGAATGTCACATGCTGGATGTATTCCACTCATATAACCTCTAAGATGTATGGTAATTTGCAATCTTAAATGAGAATTTTTTACTTTCATGAAATTTTTCAAAATGCCCCTTCAAATATTACCAACAACTTTTTATTCTGTCGGTAATTTCGTTGTGAAAAAAGTTAACAATAAAAAAGCATTAATTATCAGCGTATTGAGAAGGGAACAATTCCCATAGTCTTTGTAATACACCGACAAACATATTTTTTCAATATATCCGTATGTAATGAACATTATGAACAATTTCATAGAGAAAGGGAACAATTCCCACGATCTCTAGAATATATCAATGGAAACATTTCATCGATATACCCGTATGTAATAAATACCATAAGTAGTTCCAGGGAAAAAAGGAACAATTCCCATAGTATCTGAAATATATCGATGGACACATTCTATTGTTATAACCGTATATAATGAAGACCATGAATATTGCTAGTGAGAAGGGGAATAGTTCCCATGGTCTCAGAAATATACCGATGAATACATTTCGTTGGTATACCCGTATATAATGAACACCATGAATAGTGCCAGGGAAAAGGAGAACAATTCCTATGGTCTTTGGAATATATCGATAAACACATTTTGTTGGTATACCCATATGTAATGAACACCATGAACATTGTCATGGAGAAGGGGAACAATTCCCATTATCTTTGGAATATATCGATGAACACATTCCATTGGTATATCTGTATGTAATGAACATTATGAACAATGCCAAGACATCATTCAACTCCTCAATGTCAACATCAATAAAAATATTCTCGGTGATGCAAAAATTTAAATTTTCTTCTAAGTCATTAGATAGAGCAACTCAATATGGATCAACTAACTCTCCAAGTTAAAAGACATGATCTCTCATAGTTAATTCATGGTTGCCATCTTGAACAGCCTCGTCATGACCTCTAAGTTTGGTTTGCATTATGGATAACCAATAAACTCTTGAACAATAATTTCTAAAGGAATGAGTATATGTATAATAAACTTGTTAGCATTGTTTGGCGAAAATAAAGACATTGTTGACGTTGTGGTGTCTAGCCTTTGAATTAATTTCGACCAAACCATGATGAGAATCTACTTTGATTCCTCTATTAGTGGTGTTATATCAATAGCATTTGGATAAAAATACTCTATTCTGCTCATTATGATATTGCAATTAAATGACCTCTTTCAACTTCCTATAATAGTCGACTTCAAACTCATTAAGAGTTGATCCATTAACACAACTCTTATATGTCTTTCTACCATTCTCATATTCTTCAGTATGAAATACATGTCTATTAATGAAATACTCATTATAGCACTTCACCTTTCTTTTAGGACCTATACATAGTGAAGACAAAATAACATTAGCATTGCATCCCAATTGATAAACTTGGTACATGACGTATAACCATGAATAATTAATGAGAAATGTGTAATGAAATTAAGTACCCCGAGAGATAAGAATAATTAAATAGTACTTACATGTGTTCTGAACCACGTGAAAAAGTATTCATCTTGTAATCAAAAGACTTGGGATTCAGTTAGTTATGAGTTTTGGGATAGTAAATATTGATGATGTTGCCTATAAAGAATTCAACAATATATCAGTTTATGATATTATAATGACATGTTAAGTAGTATACTAACTGAATAAAAGGTCTCGATTCATCGCAATTAAATAACACATAATTATGTGTTTGTTTGAATTCTATTTTTGACAAATAACTTCCCTTAACAATATTTTTTAGTACAGGTCATCCAGGATGAGAGAATACTAACAAGTTCCCACATAAAGGCACTTCCCCACCATCGTCATACCTTGAAACACAGTTGATTTTTTTCTAAATTGAAGCTCGAAATAATACGAGATAAATATTAAGATCTCTTCAACAATATAGACATTGCATATCGAAGCCTCAACAAGTGTCTTGTTTTTTTCTTTTCTCTTAAAATTGAATAAGTACATGCATGGAATTAAATGAATATTTTGAAATATGCAAAGAAAGATAATAAAATTGTAATTATGATGGATGTGTAATCCCTAACCTCTTGAATGAATACATCTATTTATATTGAACTGGGCCTCCAACTTTTGCCTTAAATGATAAATGTATGGAGGAAATAATTGAGGAAATATCATCTCAAGTTTGCATATTTTCTAGATGATATTCGTTTCAAGTGTCTCCATGTGTTGTGTCTACAACTTGTTAGATCACATATCTCTAAAGAAGTGATTGATCTCTGTGAGTGCATCCCATAAATCCCGGTAAGCTAATGAAATGAGTGTTTGCATAAACACATAACAATTATAGCTTTTTATTCTATATAATCTAAAATCCTCTAAATTCACCAACCTTGATATGTTCAATGCATTTTTATCAGGAAACGTAGACTTTTAAGCCATTGGTAGACAAATAATTGTGCATTCTTGTCTAAGGCGAAATTGGCTTTGGGTTTTGCGACCCGTGATCCAACATAAACTAACTTCATATTTTTACAGTGACAAAACAAAAACTATATCCATTATAGCCTTAATGTTGTCATTTGTCTTCCCCTTCACGTCCATATAACCATGTTGAAAATGTTATCAAACAAGTTTTTTTTTTCTATGTGCATGACATCAAGGTATGACCAAGAAGATTGGTCTTCCAATAATGAAGCTCTCAGAAAATACTTCGTTTTACCTAATTATGAGTCAAACAAAAACCAAGAAACTTCTGTTTATCAGATTGCAAACCAAACACAATGTCACCATACTCCGACATTACATCATATAATTCCTCATGCGAAAGAAGCGTCGGTGCAATATTCCTTTCAACTCTGCCAACAAGGAAGTCCTTTCTATTCTTTCTGAACTTGTAATCAGTTGGCAAGAACCACTGGTGATAGTAAAAAAAACATTTTACTATTGTTTGTTAATATGAATACTTTGTTATTTTCTATACAGTATGAACATGTTAGTTTTCCATGCGTGCTTCAACCAAAAACCATTTCATAAGCTGGAAAATCATTGATAGTCCACATTAAAGCTGCCTTCATCAGAAAATTTTATTTCCTAGATACATTATAAGTCAAAGCCCCAGATGACCATAACTGCTTCAACTTATCAATCAACGGTCAAATACAAACATCTATATTTTGACCCAGACTATTAAGACCGGGTATGACCTTAGATAAAAAAAAATTAAACTTCGGCCTCATACACATCCCTGGTGACAAGTTGTAAACTATGAGTATCATAGGCTAACAAGAATAAGAAGCAACAAATGACCCAAATGGATTGAATACGTCTGTACATAACCTAAGACATGTTTTTTTTTTTTTTTTTTTATCTCCACTGAAAATTAAGGATGCACATTATTAAAGTGTTTCCAGACTTCACCATCAAAAGGTTACATCATCACTCCATCCACCACATCATGTGATTGGTGTCATGTTATGTGCTCAGCAGTTTTTGGTGACATAAATAACCTTTGCAGTCTAGGTGTGATTGAGAAGTATCTAACTTTTCTGTGTGCGACAGAATCCTTTCCCTGCCATTCATGGGTTTATAACGAGAATGTCCACATGCTCTGCACTCGATTAACTCTATATTTTTAAGATAATTTAACATGCAGAAGTTTGGACACATGCTAATTTTCTGGTATCCTAGATCAAAGGGTTTCATTATGGACTTAGCAACATAGACGTTCTCTTTCAGTTTGTTCCTTTCAGGTAAAATGCTTCTCGCTCATTCGACATTTCAGTTATAACTAGCCTCACTCAACTAACAATCTGACTTAATGGTGAACACATGTGCAATGACTAATAATTTACCGTGATTTATGCAACCATCCCATAATGGTTCGTCAGAACCTTTTAAAAGATAAAAAAACCTGGCCGCGTCTACATTAAGTTCTCCATCTATAATTGGACATTGACCTGCATGACCTTGATTTATTCTCATCGCATCCATAACCGTATTCCTATAAGGATTACTATTGTCATCTACAACTCTATACATGTTCCAAGAACTAAAAGTTGACCTAACCATCCTTTCTACCATGGACTATGGTATCAGGAGGAACATATGGTTCTCCGTGTGCATACCAACACATGTTTTCTTCATGAATTCTTTTTGTAAAAGATGCATCATTATAACATCTGGATCGAGAAAATTTTATTTTTGCATCTTTTGCATGGACATATAATACCCCATCCACTAATATTTCTTGGATTAGATAGTATGTAATTAATAAAACCCTGAATCCTGTTATAATAATCCATCATCCGCAACCTTTAAGGTGAATCTCTATACATCAATGAATGATCATCAATTACTTATATCAAACCTATATAAAATAATGATGACATCATGTATTAATTAATTACATTAACTAAATAATTTTGCAAAAATATTGATTTAGCCAAATTTATTCAATCTATTTTAATAATACTCTTAATTCATTATCAATTATCTATATATATTCAAATTTCTACACAATTACTAAAAATTTCAACTTGATTATAAAATTGACAAAATATAAAACGGACTTGTTAAATAAACAATTATTTATTTCATCACAAAACACCTAAGTCAAAAATTCAACATAAGTCTCATGAATTTACAAACAAATATAATTTTAAAAAATCTAAAACAAACCTAACATGTACAAATCATAAATCCATACAACAAATTTATATGAGAAAAAACTATAAAATAAGTAAACACCCAAACAAAATACATATTCTATAAAAATATACAAAACAAAAATTAACATTTTAAAATTGAGTTCAGATAAAAAAGGGTAGATTTGCTTTATTAAAGTGAAGAATCCTCAATAAGATTTGAATCAGAACATGAATATTGACAAACTGAGTGTTGTGGTGGCTGAATTTGTTGTGGGAGGTTGAATTGTATTGAGAATGGAGAGGAGAGCGTGGTTGTTTGTTGAAGAAAAAAATGCATAAGCAAGAAGGAGAAATGAGGTATGTGGACAAGAGGGTCGATCATCAAGTCATAAATTAAATGTTACTGACAACATTACCAGTGAAATTATTCTGTTAGTAACTTGTCGGTCCTTCTATCGGTAAAATGACATGTCACCATACGGTTTGTCTTTTTTGAATCCCACTATAATATCCTCTGTAATTCCTTCGATATATATCGAGAAAAGTTTTTTGTTGGCTTATTTACGAACATACTTTACCATCGAGTAATTTCATCGATAATGCAGTCTATAAAAGTTACACGTCCGTACTATTTGTATTTTTTCATTTCTTATTTTTCCACTACAATTTTCCTAGTATATACCAAGCGGATTTTTCCATCGGTGTTTACCGATGGATATAAGGATGAAAAATTATGTCGATAAAGGTCATCGTAATATACTGACAAAATTTTTGTTTGTATTTGTCAATTTTCTGGTAGTGAAATATATGCTTATTATATAATATAACATGTTTTGTATTTGAATATATTTTCTAGTAATATTATTATTTTATAATAATATTATATTTTAAATTATGTTAATAATATATTATTGTTTATATATATATAAAGAACAATGAAGGATTATAGCACTTTAGTTTTTGGATCTTTCATGGAAAGTGTTTTCCAATCTTTTAAACTAGAAAACACTTTCTCTTATCTAAAGCTTATGTTATTATTTGACTGAAAAGTGAATTTCGTTGACTAGTTTTTCACAATATAACCAAATATAAGAAAGATAGGAAAGTGTTTTACAAAAAAAAATATTTTCTAGCAAACAAACAAGACTTTAATTTGTATTATTATCGAACTTGTCATATTTGAAAGAATAATTATATATCACTAGATCATTGATCTGTGCTGTGTTGCGATCAAAACAAATTTTTTTTTTTATCTTAAAAAAAAGTGTTAAGCATTGCTAATGTTTTTTCTAGTAGAAAGAAATACTAAACCATGTGGGAGTTGACCTGATGTGACCCGGTTGACTTGACAGGTCTAAAAGCAACCTAGATGACTAGTAAAAATGTAATTTGACTAAAAAATCTCAAGACGATATTCTTTTAAAATATTGAGATGATAATATGTCGGATCAACCCGAATTAATTTGGTTAACCTGCAAAATTCATAACCTAGGTCATAAGGCTATGATAATCCCATAAAAAGAAAATAAAAACAAATTATGAAGCGTAATTCTCAATCAATCAAATGTTGAAAATGAAATTAAAAAAAAATCAATAAAAAAAGAACAAAAAAAATGACTTGAGTCAACTCGAGTTAACCTGCTAAATTCATGACCGGAGTTATAAGACCATGATAACCTATAAAAAATAAATTAAAATAAATTATGAAGACCAATTCTCAATCAACTTAATGCTGAATGATTAAATTGAAAGAAAAAAAAGACAAAGAAATGACTCAAATCAATCTATATCATTTTTTATATCATTAATTTAGGTTATAAGAGCAAAATAACTTTATATAAAATAAATTAAAATAAACTATAAAATATAATTTCCAATTAATTTATTTATTGTTAAGAATAAAATTAAAAAAAATTAATAAAAGAAATGGGACTAGGCCCGATATAAACACAATCACAAGTGATGATTGCAATCAGAACCACTTT
>Ga0307517_10005197_pt1 | contig 19717 bp, 25 predicted proteins | sample 23_EM_MG_FD_194515 | JGI IMG/M metagenome (GOLD analysis project Ga0307517, IMG submission 194515) | Populus trichocarpa ectomycorrhiza microbial communities from riparian zone in the Pacific Northwest, United States - 23_EM | ecosystem: Host-associated > Plants > Roots > Unclassified | place... | reverse complement strand
GCCCCACAAAAGTCACTCCTAAATGAACACCACGTCAAGCACCTTCACCCAACACACGTCTTGCAGGTGTCACTTGGGATTGCGCCGGGGAGGGGAGGGGTCCACACTGGGACTCAGCCCGCGGATGGGAAGATGAGTGGTCGTGAGAACTAATTTGCGATCAGGTTCTTCAGGCCCGACCACATGACCAATGATCAAAAAGGCCGGAGTCCCCAATTCGAAACTTCGGGATACCGTTTAGGGGTCACTCGAGAACTACCCTGGCCACGCTTATCATCGTTGCCAACCACTTTGGACGGTACTCGAAGCTGGAGGGGGGGCTAAGGCTACAGGTTTCTCACGACCCCACAGATTATAACCTCCGACGGACCTCAACCCTAAACCATGTACCCACCTATTGATCCCCCTAACGGAAGCGCAGGGATGAATACCCCCCGTTTAAAACTCCTTCCCAACTCATTCATCTCATCTGTTCCTCGATACACGCTTATGTATACCCGCCACCGCAGCTCCCCGATGCATTTTCAGCGCTCTCTGGAAAGACCGCTTCACTCAACACACCGCGGCCACTCACCGCCCCCTGCAAGGGCCAAGGGCGCGAATTGACCGCGTTCCTTCCGGCGTAAGCATAGCAGCGGCTTGGCGGAGAATTACAACGTCAAACACCTCTCAGTGCCGTAAATTTTTCGGCAGCACTGCGCCACAGGGACAGTCCCATGATCTATTTTGGACCCACACGTGCAAGTGGCCCTCATCGAGCCTGCACCCTGCTTAAAAGGAGGCGCGAGACCTATGATATATCATCACTGAGGATTGCCCTACGAAAACAAGTTGGTCAGAATCCAGCCGACCTAACCAGGTGCGCTTGACACATATTCCCCCACGGGTTTATGGTTGTGACTCTCACCAGATACAAGACACCCCCCGCACGTCTGGTTGTTTGGTAATGGCTGAACGTTAACCATCCCTCATCGCGCCCGTTTGCGAGACGCTGCCGTTTTCGTCGGACACGTGCGATGCCACTATTCCCATACCTATAGAACGGATCTAGACGGACCAGAGAAATTTAGGCCTTGGCGTCGACAGCGCGGACTTAGAAACTAACCATTTCGAACCGCATAGCCCAAAGACAATCGTCAGATCGGGGATGGAGGTGACAAGATGAAGGGCACAGTACCCCAATCACTTCACCTTGCACAGAACGCATTGCCGTTTTTGCCCTGTCTTGCTGCTGTTTCAAGTGTTTCCACCAGGCGCACCTTCACGAACGTTTCATTATTCCTCTCCCTCTTCGCTGTCCTCTAATTCCGACTCCAATTCCACAGAATCTTTCTTGAGCTTGTCCTTCTTCTTCTTCCACCTCAGGAAACGCCTTTCGAAGCGCTCTACGACGGTGCATATAACTTCATCCCCAATACCACACCAGCGCGCAGCCCGTTCGACCACGAGCGCATACTCCTCGGAGACAGAGCCTAGGATATCATGGGCATAGTAGATCTTGTGTGATTCTCCAGGACGAAGAGCGGTGACCGTCGCGCCCTCTGTAGGTGCCGGTTCCACAGGATCCTGGGCTGGAAGTTGGGGTAGCGGGTGTATTTTTTCCCTTCCAAGACGAGCGCGACGCTCCTCTTTGGTCGAAGGCGAGGACGGTGCAACCGGGTAACACTCTTGCGCCAGTCGGCTCACATCTGGAACATCAGGAACGATCAGCCTCTATTGAATCCTGAGGGGCCGGATAAAAGTCATTCACGGACAGTTTCCGTCGTAAATGTTAGCTAACGCCTTCTCTGCGCAAAAATCTAGGAACTCGTCCAATTCATCTTTTGAGAGCTCTTGCACGTGCCTAAGTTCAAGGGTAAGCCACAGATTGGGCGATCAAAACGGGTATACCGAACATCACGGTTTCAGATGAGAGAACGTTATTAATTGAACGGTCGTCTTCCTCATTCAATTGCTTCAGTAGTGACGTATACTCGTCCAACTTTGGGAAGGCATAGGCTGGGTCCCCAGAGTGAGAGGGAGTTCTAGCGTTCGTGCGGCTGTCAGTTTCGTGGGGGATCCATCCCGAGACACGCACCGAGCACGACCGTCGAGCCCATACACGAGCCTGAGTACGACAATCGCCGTAGAAATTAAAGCCACTTCTGGGGGCACATTATCCGATTTGTGCACCCTCGGGTCGTTTTGTTTTAGACCCCTCAACCTTGGCGCAGTGATGTTATGGAGGACCAGGGGCAAGGATAATACCTGCGCGAGCTTCTTGGACATATTATACAACACGGCTTGAACGTTCGGTTACCCCAAGGGGTTGCTCGGTCGATAGCTTCAAACGTACCTGAGCCAGCGAGCGCCCTGACCGCCCTCCATAGAATGGGAGCGGCGTTCGCCTCGGGCGTAATGACACGGTAATTAACGAACATCCGCTTCGCCAAGCGAGAAGATAAAGCATGAAGTAATTTCACATTTGGCGGGAACTAAATTCGTCCGAGATCTGTCAGCTGGGCCCATGGAAACAACACCGAGAAGAACGTACGTGAGGACTGAGTGCTTGTATTTTATGTTTCGTCAAGTGTGATCTCATGTCCGGCGGAATTAACGCGACGACATTCAAGTACGGCAAGTCGTACAGATCAATGACCCTACGTGGGTTTACGGAATTTACGATTGAGTTGGTCCCCCCTCGAATTCAGAAGTTCCGACGGATCACTCACTTTGTAAAATCCCGAAAAGTGATGGGAATGCGTAAAGTCCAGCAACCTAGGATTAGGACGGCGATGTTGTTAGCTGGAATCTCGTACACTCCCCGCGCCTTACGAGCTGGCCGAGTTTGTTTGATCGGAGTGGATGAGAGGTCGAGATCGTCGTCATCGGAGGAGGCGGAGAGTTGTTCTAGCAGAGCCACGAGTTCTGGATCCTCTTCCTCTTCCGAAGATGATGAAACTACAGACCCGGAATCCGATCCTTCGTCCCCGATGTCTTGTGATTGTCCTGAATGTGCGGGTTCTCGTCCGGAGAAACGTTTGATTGGGGAAGAGGGCTCGTGCTCGCCGTCCTGTCTGTGCAGAAGGGGTTCCGGTGAGATCGCGTGCGGGATGGTGCTGAGGTGGAGAGCCCAAATATCCTGACAGACTATCTGCGAGGAGTCGATTCCGATTCTGTGAGCCAAAGGCAACGAGCGCACCTCGAACTCTGGAGGGAGCTTCCACAACCCCACCAACGCCTTGATCTGGTGTCTCAGCACAAATTGGAGACACTGAAAGTAGTGATAACGAGCCCTGTCGCCATGATACACTGGTCACGGACCAGGATTGTTAACCACCTCCGCGATTTCATGCATTGGCTACAAGCGACTCACGCCGAGGATCTGCGCTGCTCTTCTTTTCCTTCTTTTTGCGACCAGACTTCAGCGTTCTCTTTTGAAGCGTGTGTGGGCCGAACTCATCCAGGATCCTTGCCTCGGTTCTGTAGTTCTTAACATGGAAAACTGGGTAAATCGATGAAAGTAAAAGTTCGTGCTCGGCGGACCTCCAAAACATGGCCTTCACCACACGTAACATAACCAGTTCCGGGTGCGCGATGCCATTGTCGAGATCCGCAGACTAGGCATGCTTTGCGGGGTGCCATTCTATCCGCACAGATTCGAAATTATAGGCTTAGCGGGAAGGTAAGGGAGACAGGGTCACGTGATCCGGTTTTCATGATCGGCGCGCTTAGCGTTTTGTCGAAACCTAGGCCTCAACGTCACCGTCACCACACTCGGGCAGAGACCACAACGGCGGTCATGAAGCCACACTGCTTGTTCCTCTGGCTAACGTTGCTGGTAGTGTGTGTGTTAGCGTGAGTCCTTCTCAAACCGCCTCTAGTTCGTTTGTTGGATATTTACGATGTCCATGAACCCATTCAGTTGGGAAAAAGTGCGTGGCAGCGGGGATCTCGCGTTATGGGTGTTCCACAAGACCTGACGACCCGCACTGTCCTCCGTAGGAAGATTATGAGATTTTTGATCTCGTGGGCGCTGTAGAGAAGGCAGAAGGCATGTCCCCGTGTTGTTCCGTCACACACAGGTTGTTTACGGCGTGGAATGCTGGCAGGCAAGGGAACCACGTTCTATTCGTGGTTAGATGTTCCATCAACGGCGACTACGGTTGAGATATCCAAGGCGTACCGAAAGAAAAGTATACAGCTGCAGTACGTGAACCCGTTCCGTTCTTCTGATATTTATAACCCTTACTAACACTTTTGATGTGGCCGTTAGTCCAGACAAGAACCCAGGCGTGGTCGGCATTCACGAGAGGTTTGCGCGACTTGGCGTTATTGCAGCGATTCTCAGGAGTACGGAGTCCCGCAAGAGGTAAGCGGTGTGGTCATGAGGCTCCCCTGCGATCAATTACGGTCGTCCCCTGACAATCTTACACCACCGTGCGTCCAATCAGATACGACTTTTTCTACAAGAATGGGGTCCCCAAGTGGAGGGGAACCGGGTACTACTACGCTAGATTTAGACCTGGGGTCGGGGTGAGTGCAAGTCTCTGTCTGCCTCGCGATCCTCACGCACTCATCCCCTCCATTTCATCAACCCGCAATCGATGGAAAAAAATCACCATCGCGAAAACGCAGACGGTCTTAACGTTCCTTGTCCTTCTCACGACGGGATTGCAATATATGGTTCAGAGACTGAATTATGCCAAAGACTTGGGTCGAATCGAAAGGATCAGGCAAGATGCGAAAACAGCAGCGTGGGGAAATCGGTTAGTATCACCCGAGGGTCAAAAGAAGGCAAGTGCGATCTAGACGGGGTAGCATGACACAGCACTGACGAGATGATTGCGATGGTATCGTGTGCCGAATACACTAGGTCAGAGTGAACCTTGGCGGGGACAATCGCTTCGGCGAGGAAGGGAATGCAATCCCTGGGAAGATGATTGACATGGTTGTAGAGGGAGAAGATGTCTACCTCGTAAGTTTACGGGTCCGGGCCGGCAATTTGTTATTCCAACTTTTTTTCCCCTCGCATAGGCGGAAGACGGAGAGCTCATTCTTTTGGATGCGTCAAGCGCGACTCGTGCCTCGTTGAGAAACACCTGGTTCATTGGGTTGTTCCGATCGCTTGGAGGGAAATTCATGAAACACGAGGTATCTGGCGAAAATGAAACAGCCGCTAATCCGAGCCCGGAGGATAGTGGATCGGAGGTGGGTGGATACGACAGTTCCTCCAGCAAGAAGGCGCGTCGGATGGCAGCGGGACGAGCGGGAGGCATGCGGCGAGGGGCAGTGAAGAACCGCAAACCGGTAAAGGCTGCACCCTGAGTACAGATGGATAGATTTGCATAGATTTGACCTGGCTGCAACGGCTTGAATATTTTTTGATAAGATGGCGGGGACGGAGTTAACAGAACGGGCAACTTTTCCCTTTCCGGGTCTCGTTTCGTCCCCACGGGTCGGCTTCCGCCGCCTTGTAAATCCTATAAAAGCCGTGCATCCACACCCCACAATCTATCTCCTCCTTCATCCCCAACCCTCATCTCCTCCTCTGCCTCACAGTAGTCTCAATGGCCTACTCCTACCGTCCAGAACTCTTGGCCCCATACCTTGCCCTCGACCAGGGTGAAAAAATCCAAGCAGAATGTATGTTTCACTCGTCCCTACGTCACCTCGAGGCCTGTAGCTGATCCACGCCTGCAGACGTTTGGATCGACGGTGACAATGGTCTCCGTTCCAAGACTACCGTAAGTCTTCAATCTCCCAGTCTTGCCGACGTGTCGTCTGACCACCATCATGCAGACCGTTGACCAAAAAGTCACCGACATCGGTCAATTGCGTGTTTGGGATTTCGATGGTTCTTCGACCAACCAAGCTCCTGGTGGGAACTCCGACGTCTATTTGAGGCCCGTTGCCATCTTCAAGGACCCCTTCCGTGGTGGTGACAACATCATCGTCCTCGCCGAGTGCTACAACAACGACGGCACCCCCAACAAGACCAACCACCGTCATCATGCTGCCAAGGTTATGGACCTCGCCAAGGAACACAAACCCTGGTTCGGTCTTGAGCAAGAGTACACTTTGTTCGACGTCGACGGTGCCCCATTCGGTTGGCCCAAGGGAGGTTTCCCCGGTCCCCAAGGCCCCTACTATTGCGGTGCTGGTACGTGTGAATTTTCCCCAACCCAGGACCCCGCAGATTTGACTCGTTCTATCTAGGCGCCGGAAAGGTGTATGCACGTGACTTGATTGAGGCGCACTACCGCGTCTGCTTGTATGCCGGTATCAAGATCAGCGGTATCAATGCCGAGGTCATGCCTTCCCAGTGGGAGTTCCAGGTTGGCCCTTGCGAGGGTATTGAGATGGGCGACCACCTCTGGATGGCCCGTTACCTCCTCATCCGTCTCGCCGAGCAGTGGAGTATCAAGGTCTCCTTCCACCCCAAGCCTTTGACCGGTGAATGGAACGGCGCTGGATGCCACACCAACTACAGTACCGCTGCCATGCGTGTCGAGGGTGGCATGAAGGTCATCGAGGCTGCTATCGAAAAGCTCTCCCAGAAACATGATGAGCACATCGCTGTCTACGGAGACGACAACGACATGCGTCTCACTGGTCGCCACGAGACCGGTCACATCGGAACTTTCAGCTCTGGCGTTGCCAACCGTGGTGCTTCTATCCGTATCCCCCGTCACGTCGCCGCTAAGGGTTATGGTTACTTGGAGGACAGGCGTCCTGCCTCCAACATCGGTAAGTCTCATCTGCTCTTTTCAGTCCTTTTTTGGCCGTTCTGACACGCGGCGATCTACAGACCCCTACCGTGTGACTGGCATCATCGTTGAGACCACTCTTATCAACGCTTAGATTTCTTAGAGTCAATTCTGTCTTACCCTGGGTGTGGGCGGAGGTGAACTTATTCTTGTAATTACACGCGGTGTGCGGGCGGTGAAGTCGAACCGAGCTTGTATACACTTATTATGGAGTCTGGTCGGGGAATCGAGTTGCTTCATGCTTTCTATCCATTCGCAAATCTTCGCATATTCATGTACATGAGCCGCCGGAGTGATCGGATTCCTGAGTCAGATTACTTGTGCCCCTTGACGAGCAGCGACGATGTCCTCGTCCGACAGGATTTCGTTGCCAGACTTTCTCAAACAACTGGCCTCTAATAAAATTCCTCATTCAAAGGCCATACATGTTGCATCGAAGATGTCTGTTCCTGCTTTACTGATTACCGATCATCTGGGGATGGAGCTGATTCATGGTGAAGATACAAGACCCATCAAACACCAGTCGCATTGGCAAGACTGACCGATACTGCCCTCAAATCGCTTGGAATCGAAGAGAAAGACTTGAGGCGGTTAATCTTGGCGGCACTCAAGAAAGCAAACTGGAACTTGACTGATCCCACTGGGGTGCAGGCCAGTGCACATCCCAAGGTAGGAGATATCAAATCCGTGGGGTCTGCTGCTTTGCCGTCTACCTCCGGGCCAGGAAGATCCAAACCCAAGGTACGTCTGCATTCGCCTTATCAAGACGATAGTATTGGTCAATTAACTCCCTGGCAACGCCAGGCGTCTACCACCGCTTCACCTGGGTCGACGACTGCCCAGAAACGGAAACGGAGTACCGTGGATGATGAACTCCCCGACCGACCCCCTGAAGAAGTGGAGAGTGCCAAGTACGGAAACTTTGACTTCGAAGATGTCCTCAACGAAGATGTCCTGAAGATAAAAAGTACCGTGATCAATCGAGCCCCTGTTATGACCGCTTGGGCGACGATCGTCGCTGAGAGATTGGGATTTGGGAGGGAGGAAGCTCTGAGTATCGGTGAGTAAATCTTTTATAATTTGTTCTCACTGACGCCAATTCAGCGAGTGTGTACACGGAGATGAACGCGGTCTCGAAGGGCGTTTCGATCGGGGTGTACAGTCCCAACAAGGAGAAGGGGGCCCATAAATATGTGGCCGGGACTCAACCGTACGTGGACCTCATGGGTCGCCGGTAAGTACCTTCCACTTCCCACGTACAGGTTTGGCCATGGGATAATCTCTGATCCAATCCGGATAGGATTCCGTTATATCGCACACAACTCTCCCACGACCGGTCCCAATGGCGAGCCTTATCTTCTGGAAAAGCCGTCCCACCGCTCGATGCCTTCAAATACGTAACCACTTCCTTGAAACAAACGACACCGTACATCGTGGGCGCGATGCGATTGTTGGCTGAATCCTACGAACCGGAAGAGTTGAATCAAAAAGGGTTTTCGTTATATCGCGATTTTCGACCGGAGATCGAACCTGGGAAGAGCGGGTGGGGAAAGCGGGGAAAGGTTCCGTGTGAGGTCATTCTAAGATTAAGGAAGGAAAAAGAGGAGATGGGTGCGGTTGGCGGTATCGATGAGGATGTGAAACCCGTTCCCACTATACAACACACCCCCAAGGTCGAATGTGGAGAACCATGGCCGAAAAAACCACGGATTGATGACGCAGGCGAACTGGACGAGGACGAACTGTTTGGTGGTTGACACGCGGGGATAAATAGTTGAACACTCTTATTGTAACCGTGCAAAAGAAGGTTCGTGTACGCTACGCGCCTTTTCAAATCTATGATATCGATATCGCCTCGGGAGGGTTTGCCCGGGATCACACCATTTTTAATCCCTGGAGCCAAGTTTGTCCTCCGGGTCCTTCCTAGATGCCCATGTTTAGGTGGGGGTATGGGCTTAAGAGCAGAAAAAGAAAAGGGTGTGGGAAGGAGCGTGGTTTAATCGAGATTCCTGATGATCTCTGCAGTGAACTCAGAGGTGGTGGCAGAACCTAACAGCCGCAGAACGTCAGAAAATAATGGGAAAGAAGTTTTCGGATGACGTTACATACCGCCCATATCGGCAGTCCGGACCTTTCCAGCGTTAATAACATCAAAGGTTGCGGAGGCGATTTTATTGGCAATCGAGTCGAGTCTGGGGATAGTTCGAGCAAATTAGCTGATTTTGATATACGGAAGCTGAATGATGGGAGGCTTACCCAAGGTGCCTAAGCATCATGGTGGCAGAAAGGATCATGGCGGCAGGGTTAGCCCTGTTTGTTCCCATGATATCGCTAGCGACGTGTCGGCAGCCAGGCTCGAAAAGAGCGTACTCCTAAGCATGTGTGGGAACATTTAGCGCTGTAGTGGCGAATGAGGGGCGTTGAACATACGGATCCGACGTTGCATCCTGGAACGATACCAGGTCCACCGACGAGAGCGGCACCAATGTTGGAAACGATGGCACCGTAGAGGTTAGGCATGACCATGACGTCGAACTGTTGGGGCTTAGCGACCAACTGCATGGAACTGTGGGGAACAGGGTTGGCATGAAGGCCAAAGGGGTTGATACGCGGGAACGCACGTATTATCGACGATCATGTCATTGTAAGCAATACCAGAAGACTTGTACTCCTCGGCAACGCGACGGAATGTGTTAAGGAATAAACCGTCGCCAAGTTTCATAATGTTGGCTTTGTGGACGCAAGTAACTTTCTGTTTCCGAACGTCAGCGCTCAGTAAACTGAGCGACGCCCGGAGAAACTCACCTTGCGGTCGTTCTTCAAGGCGAAATCAAAGGCAAATCGAACGATGCGTTCAGCCTTGGCACGACTGGAGATTTTCAAACTCTCGACGACACCAGGAATGCTCTGGTGTTCAAGGCCAGAGTACTCCCCCTCGGTATTCTCACGAATGATGGCGAAGTCGACGTCGGAGTGACGCGTGGGGAAGCCCGGGAGGGACTTGCAAAGGACAACCGACGCGTAGATGTCGAGCTGCTGACGCATGGCGACGTTCCATGAGACATGTCCGCCCTGGGAGATCGGGGTGAACAGGATACCTATAAAACCAAATCCAATCAGTTCCAACCCAGCGCAACGAGCATAAAACACGTTGAACTGACCCTTAAGACCGACACGGTTGCGCTTCAAGCTCTCCATGGCCTGTCGGAAGAGGTCCTCTCCAACAGTGGACATTCCGGAGACATTGTGTTGTTCCCACTCAATGGGAGCGTTGACGTGTTCAAAGATCTCCTTGACGGAGTCGGTGATTTCAGCTCCAATACCGTCACCTGGAATCAAGGTGACCTATGCCACATTGAACCTTCAGTGTGTATGGGATGCCACAGATCGTCACTCACGGTGTAAACACCTCCGTACTTGGTCGGAAGCTATACACAAGCGTCAGGATCAGTTCTACGCTCTTTGGAAGTGGTCGCAGGTCATACTCTGCGTGTTACTCGCGGGAAACCGGCGGCGAGGGTTGTGGCAGATCTCTGAAAACAGCATACACTCGGGATAAGTCTCTCGAGGTGAAAGTATTGGACTTACACCGGGGGCGAGGATTGACCTCGAAGAACCAGCAAGAGCATTGCGGAGCATGGTTTGTAGGATGGATGGTGGAGAGTAAAAGGCAAGGAACGGCGAAAAACCTGTGATCGGGAATATTCGGTCGGCGCGTCCGCTGTGAAGAAACAACCTCTGGATCACATGCGCAGATCAAGTTTCTCCACTAAACTCTGACGCACCGCCAGGACGACCCTCGTACGGTCTTTACACCAAACGAAAAAATCCCATAGAATATCCCAGAACGTATAATACCCCCGTTTATGTTTTTATAAATGGACAACCCATCCGCCGTCCATAATTTGGATGGCCCTGAGGCAATCCCGCCGGCCGCACGACCGGCCATTTCATATTATCTCGTCTTGGCTCTCGTCGTCATTCCTTTCTGCGCCGTCACACCAGCCTCGTGGTGCTACGTCGTCCACTCTCTCTACACCGGTGCCATCTGGACCTTCACCCCAAGCCAGTACGCTTTCCTTGCGGTCGCCCTAGTCGAGGTGGGCCCACTTTGCACGAACATCTGACATCTGACGTTGAACGCCGGCGCATATGTCTAGGTTTTCTTCAGCGTGTACCATTATCATCTGGCGAAATTCGTTTCTGGACCTTCCCCCATTCAACCTCCAAACATCGTTGACTTGCAGGCCGCTTTCCGTCGTGTATTACGTGCAGGCCTGGCCGGTTTGCCGGAGGACGGTCCTTACGATGGCGAGACCTTGGACTTTGATCACCCTGGAAGTCCAGCGGAATTTATCACAACCCTTGCCTTCGATGACCCCCGTGCTGTGGATTTCCGTTCATGTCTGAGGACTTGGTAAGCACCGATCACACGAGTAGCCTATCTCGTATCTAACACCCATAAGGTTCAAAAAGGTTCCGTGGTCAGCGATCCATAAGCATGAGCTACGGCAATGGGTGTACTGGTCAATTTTTAATACACACATGCCCTCCCTGGAGTGTATGCCGGCTACGCACAGGTGTGCCATCGAGGAAGGGGTAGAATTGGTTGAGAGGCGATCAGGATCCAAGATACCCGAAGGATCCAACCCAGCTGTTACCCCGATGCTGCTCACCCTTGACGACGTCCACATCTCATTCCGCCCCTTCCTTTGGTACACCTTCGTCGCTGTCGGTCACGCCTTGACTCATCGGGTCCTGGAACGTCATTGGGGTGTTAAGTTCGGTGTACATGGGGATATAGAGTACATGATCCGGATCCCGGAGAACTGGGATCCTGGAAACCCTACGACGCGCCCGATTGTGTTCCTCCACGGTCTCGGACTTGGACTCCCCCACTACAGCATCCTCATTACCAGTCTTCTACGGAGGTTCTCAGACCGGCCGTTGCTTGTACCTATTCAACCACACGTCAGCCAGCGGATATTCCACGACAAATTCGCCCGGCCCATTGGCAAGCGCGCAACAGTCGAAAGCATTGCTGGCGCAATGAGGGAACATGGGTTCGTCTCAGAGGACGATGGAAACTATGAAGCGACAATCGGAGATCCCACGACTGGTGTGACAATCCTCAGTCACTCGAAGTGAGTCGCTCACACATGACGATAGTATTTTGCCCGCTGACCACTCTTCAGTGGCTCGTTCGTGCATGCTTGGATGCTCAAGGAGTTCCCCCATCTAATTTCTCGATCCTGTTTCGTCGATCCAGTGTCATTTTGTCTATGGGAAGGCGATGTCTGTTATAACTTCTTTTATAAAACCTGCAAAACCGTGAGCACACCCCCAACCCTGACCGATCTCTGCTCACTGTGACGTTTTAGGGCTTTGATATTTTGGTGTATTACTTCGTTTGTTCGGAAATTGGCGTCGTGAACTCCCTGCACCGACATTTTGACTGGTCCGCCAACTCGCTCTGGTATGAAGAAATCCCGCATGCCAAAGACCCATCGAAGTCGATGTTTGTCCTGGGTGGCAATGATTTCATTGTGAACTCCGAAGTTAGTTGAATTTCTCGTCCGTTTGGCCTGGCGAGGGCCTAACCCCGTTACTTCACAGCGTGTTGGCAGATACCTTAAATCACACGGCGTCAAGAAAGGCCTGTTGTATACCCCCGAACACACCCACGGTCAAGCGTTTCTCAACGGCTCCGACGTCTTTAACCGGATTATGAACTGGCTCGAGGAGTGCTAGTAAACGATCATTTCCGTATTCTCCCGAGTTTGGGCCACTGCATCGAATTTTGTCACCGCGTTTTTTCCCTCGATTTTTCTCCCCCAGGGCCATATCTGTGGGATGTTCCATGGCCCACCTGCATCTGCAAATTTTCTTGATGAACCCGTTTTCGGTTATTACAATACAGTAGCGATTTGTGTTACGCATACCCTAATTAAGTGCATGACCGACTAGCGACAGAGCCCGGGACGGGTGAATCAGCCTCAACGCCTGTCTTCGACACCATTTCATGCTCAACAGAAAATGTCAAGGACGTGGAACGGACGGACTCCGAGTATGACGCTCGGTTACGATATTTCGATGTGCACAAGTCGGATGGGGAGTTGGGAAAGTGTGCAGCCGGAGAGACTACAAACGGACATGGTAGTTTCAAACAATGGTTCGGACACCTGTGGTAGGGACATTAATCCGACAAGCAAGTCTGTCCCCCCTCTCTTGACGGCGCGCAGTTTGGCGAATCGGTAGCCCGTTTTTGAAAAAAACAAAAAACAAAAAAAAAACACTCTGCCCTTCTTTCTTGCCTTGCCCCCACACATGCATCACAGCCTTACTGGATTTAATCGCCTTGTAAAAGCATACACACCATAAAATCTTTGGGCAACAGAAGTCGCTAAAACCATGGACATAAATGCCCTGGGAACGAGCCGTAGTTACGATACTGTTTTGACGATGCTGACACCCCTTCCTAGACCTCGCTCTTGGGTGGAGGCTGTGTTATTCCATATTCGCGAGGATCTTCAAGATATTGTCTCTCCAGACTGGTGCATCAGGGTCTGGGTGAAATTGGTTTGCCTGTTTGGTGTACCAGGCAGCCATGTCTTTCGAAATGGCTGCGTGCGAAGGTGAGCGTGCAATGAACTTGCAGAACACAGGCGAATGCGTACCGGGGAAGTCTGTGCCAAATACAAGTTTCTCCGGACCGACGAAGGATTGCATTGCCGTGAGAGTGGACTCGTGCGAGCTTAACGCGGTGTCATAGTAGAACGTCTTGAAATCGTCCAAGATGTCTTCTGGAGTCAACCCGCTCCCCATGTAGTTCGATAACACCGCTACCCGTGGAGCGAGGAACGGTGTGCTCCCACCAAGATGCGCCAAGATGAAATTGATGTCTGGGTATTTTCGTTTTCTGCCTGAGACCACAAGAGATGCGGCGGCTTTGAAGGTTTCGTGCGGGACTTCCACAATCGGCACACCTAGGAAATCGTGTGGGTCTGGTCGTTCTGGACGGGTCTGGGCCCCGTGAAGGAACACCGCTGCTCGACGTGCATTTAGTTCTTCCCAGATTGGATCGAACATGGGGTCCCCTAGGTATACTGCGGGGGAGGAATGAGTTGCGTTGACAAGAACCGTTATACCAGGTAATACTGGTTTACCTGCATTTCGTGCTTCGCCGTAGGAAGAGGTTACGCTAACCCCGTTTGCCTTGAGGACGTCGAATGCATATCTTATCTCTTCGATCACCTCTGGAAGAAATCGGACGGCAAATGGGATTAACCTCAGCGTGATGTATTAGGGTAAGAGGCCCATATCCCTCGAAACAGTTAGGCAGTTCAACGGGACCACATGCGTACCTTTCGTGTTCCTCAGATCACCAAGCGCAGCCCAAAACCCGAACCTTGTGGGGTATCGATCATGCATTCGTTTTAGTTCCTCGTTCGCCGCACGAACATCCCTCTGATCAGGAGGATACCCTGGAGGTAGGGATAGAATTGCTTTGTCGATTCTGAGCTTCTCCATCGCACCCAGGCTGATCTCCAGAGACCAGTGCCGTCCCTCAGCGGTCATCTTCCATCCTAGGGCTCCAGAGTTAGCGGCTTTCGCTGCTTGCAAGGCAGGAGGGAATGCGTGGTGGTGGACGTCGATGCGAGTGAAATCGTTCATGCTGGCAGTTGGCGGGAGCGGACGGCGACCTCCTTGCGTTTCTCTGACCAAACTTGACATATTGTTCTCCATAAGTGGACGTGCATTAGTTCACAGCCGCAACGCCTGCAGTTAAATATTTGAACGTTCGCGATAACCATTTAAAAACACGAAGATCAATATCGCTTCTACTTCCTCCGTCATTTCTTCTGATATTCTTCCAACTCCGGGGCCGTATTACTGATGTATTGGCCATGCAGTTCCTTTCGGGCTTTGAGGACCAACGATGCAATTAGGTAGCCGGAGGTGTCAGGGGGGACCAGGGTCCCTTCCGCGTGTGCCTTGATGAACCTTTGGTGGTCGGCTGGCGTCATCTTGTCTGGGGAATCACGGAGCGCAGTTTGCATCTGCGGCCGGGATCCGGGATTAGCCGCATAAATGGTGGAGAGGTATCGGAGACAAACATCGGTGTCAACAAGACCCGGACGGAAGGCTACAGCAGTGATATCCGGTTCTTCGTTCGCAAGTGTTCTGACCCTGGTTAGGCACTTAACCGTCGGACAAGAACCAATCGGTGTTACCTGCATAGCGAGTTCAAGGCAGCTTTGGAGGCGTTATATGGTCCCCAACCGGCCAGACCACCAACAGCAGCCCCAGAAGACACGAAAACCACTCTTCCTTGCGCTAAACGCAACGCTGGCAGAGATGCTCGGAGTGCGGGAATCAAAGAGAAGAAGTTTACATCGAAGTGGGATTTCCAAGCAGCCAGAGGAACGCCCTCGTCCGCAATGGGGCCGAGTGGTTCGAGCACGCCGGCATTCAGCACCAGACCATCAAGTCGACTATGGGTCTTGATGAAAGTCGAGATCACGTCGGTCAACGCAGCTTCGTTCACACTGGACCCGATGACGGTCAAGAGGTCGCCCGTGGATCAGGGAGATCGACGAACATATCGCATTGGAATACTTTGAGGGAGTCACCATGGACCTGTTCAAGCTGAGATAGCTCGGCGGGCTTGGATCGGGATATCGCTCCGACGATGGCGTTAAACTTTGTGAGCAGTGCCTTCGTGACGCTCAATCCGATGCCTCTGCGCGGACGAAATCAGCGGGTATTTCTGAGGAACCTGTTTGGATTATCAAACCTAGACGCTCCGGTGACGATAACCACGGGTCTGGTCATCTTTGATAAGACCGGGTGAATCAAGATGGACGCTGCAAGCGTCGGAGGAGATCGAGTGAGACCCTTAGGAAAATCATCCGGAATGTTCCGCCCCAGATCCCCTACCCTTCGCATTTCCCACCACTCGCCGACGTGTTTTCTTTCCGATACCCTCTGCGATGGCCACTAGGTCTGCTCTCTCTCGCGTCGCTCCTATTCTCCTTAAGGCCAGGTCACAAGCCTTGCCTTCAAATGCCTCTCGTGCCGCCTTTTTGGCTGCACGGGGCTACGCCTCCGAGGCTGGTCACTCGGTCAGTCCGTTTTGCCCCAACAAAGTGATGTACCCTTCTGATGTTAAAATGTGCCTTCGGATTTGCAGATGACCGTGCGTGATGCTCTGAACACCGCCATGGAAGAGGAAATGCTGCGTGACGAGAATGTGTTCATCATGGGGGAGGAAGTTGCCCGGTACAACGGCGCTTATAAGGTATAGTAATTCGACGGACTTGGTTCTTTTACGCTCAAGCGTTTGGATAGGTCACCAAAGGTCTGCTAGACAAGTTTGGTGAGAAGCGTGTCGTTGACACACCGATCACTGAGATGGGCTTCGCGGGTATTGCGACTGGTGCCGCATTGGCCGGTCTCCGACCTATGTACGTCCCTTAAACGTGTGCCCACCACCAGGAGGTTCACCTTTACCCGGAAAGATGCGAGTTCATGACTTTCAACTTCGCAATGCAAGCCATTGACCAGATCGTCAATTCTGCCGGCAAGACATATTACATGTCTGGAGGAAACGTTCCATGCCCGGTCGTTTTCCGTGGACCTAATGGTGCCGCTGCTGGGGTTGGCGCTCAACACTCGCAAGATTACGCCGCTTGGTACGGTTCAATTCCCGGCCTCAAGGTCGTTTCTCCCTGGAGCGCGGAGGATTGCAAGGGACTTCTCAAGGTATAAGTCGTTCTCTCGCAGGCAAGGTTCCCCAACTCACCCATTCGTTCTACAGTCGGCCATTCGGGACCCCAACCCGGTCGTTTTCCTGGAGAACGAGATGCTCTATGGTGTCACCTTCCCCGTGTCCGCTGAGGTCATGTCCGACGAATTCCTTATCCCCATCGGAAAGGCCAAGATCGAGCGGGAAGGAAGCGACGTAACCATCGTCGCCCACAGCAAGATGGTCACTCACTCTCTGGAAGCCGCTGAGGAACTCTCCAAAGAGGGTATCAAGGCTGAGGTCATCAACCTCCGCTCCATCCGCCCTCTCGACATCGACACCATTAAGGCGTCCGTCAAGAAGACCAACAGGCTCGTCATTGTTGAGGGTGGCTTCCCCATGTTTGGTGTTGGCAGCGAGATCTGTGCTCAGATCGTAGAAAGCGAGGCTTTCGACTACTTGGATGCCCCGGTCGAGCGTGTGACTGGCGCTGACGTTCCCACTCCTGTACGTCTCACATTCTAATTCCTGCGTGCGCTATCTGACCGTCATTTACAGTACGCTAAAAATCTTGAGGACAAGGCCTTCCCCGATACACCCCTCATCGTGAAGGTCGCCCGTCGCGCTCTCTACCGTACCAACTGAACGTAATCAACTCGTATACTCGCATACATCCGCCCTTTTACTTGCTCTGCCACTAGGATTATTGTAGACGTATATTGCACCCGTACTTAGACCCGGCCCCGGCGCGTGCTTAAGTCCTTCCGATCAGCCTGACGAGGTCAAACTCTATGCTTGCAATTCGCGTAGGCGGATTCTAACCGCGTTCGCGTGGGCACCAAGTCCCTCGACGTCTGCCAGTGTGGCGACGATAGGTCCAAGGAGTTTCAGTCCGTCTGCCGTGAGTTCTTGGGAAGTGATGTGTTTTTGGAAAGATTGGGTATTGACCCCGCTGAACTGGCGAGCATATCCATTTGTTGGAAGCGTGTGATTCGTGCCAGAGGCGTAGTCTCCGCAACTGTTGGCTGTTAGGATGACTCTTAGACACCAGCAGCGACTGGCTCACCTCTCCGGCGAGTATGATCCAATAAACACACTACCAGCGTTCTGAACCTCCTCTGCAACAGTCTTCGCGTCGTGTAGATGTAAAATTAGATGTTCAGGAGCGTAATCGTTGCTAAAATCCATCGCTTCTTTGACCGATCGCGTTCGGACCAAGATGCTCTTCGGGATGGATTGACGCATGATATCTGCTCGTGGAAGTGCCCGAGCTTGTGTGTCGACCTCTCCTTCGATTTTTGCGATGGTTTCAGGGGAGAGGTTGACGGCGAGGAGGACAACTTGGGAGTCGACGCCGTGTTCTGCTTGGGAGAGGAGATCGGCAGCGACGAATGCTGGGTTGGCGGTTTCATCAGCGATAACCTAGATACACGCGTCAATCTAAACCCGTTCGAATGATCGGGAGTTAGAAGCCACATACCAGAACTTCTGAAGGACCAGCTGGCATATCGATGGAAACCAGAGCATCCGTATCGTTCTGCACCAACATCTTCGCAGCGGTAACCCATTGATTCCCAGGTCCAAAGATCTTGTCAACTTTGGGTACGCTTTCCGTTCCATACGCCAACGCCGCGATGGCTTGAGCACCACCAGCCTTGAGGATCGCAGAAGCCCCGATGAGGTGAGCAACGTACACCACTTCAGGAGAAAGGGTGCCGTCGCGTCTGGGAGGTGTGGCGAACACGACTTCGTGACATCCCGCAACCTGTGCGGGAATACCAAGCATGAGAGCTGTGGAGGGTAGGACCGCGGTACCTCCTGGGATGTACAGTCCCACCCTGGCGATCGGTCGAGCGAACCGTGAACAAACAACCCCCGGCATAGTCTCTACGACGAGGGCATCGTCATTGACCTGGGCTTTGTGGAATTTATGAATATTCGAATACGCCTTGTCAATAGCCCCGCGAACATCGTCGCTCAACGCCATTAACTCGGGCGGATACGGGGGAAGGAGCACTGGAGACTGAAGCTTGACTTTATCGAACTTGGCGGTCAAGTCCAGAAGCGCCGCGTCGCCTTTGAGACGGACTTCTTCCACAATTGGTTGGACCTTGGATATCATCTCTGACGACCTGAGCACGGGCCGGCGAAGGAGATCAGCGCGTTGAGGAGGTGATACTTGGGAAAGATCGTATGTGCGCATCCGGATGGGGTCGAATGGATCGATTTCGACCTCCTGCGGGGGTGGGGGAGCTGTGGGTATCGGTTGTGGTTTCGGTGGGAGAGGCTTGATAACCTCTGGTGTGGTGCTGGTCCACTGAGGTTTGGCGTCGCCTTTCCTCCTGGTGATCCTTCTTGCCTTCGATTCGAGGGAGCGCTCGATGTCAGCTATGCTCACATCAGCGGCTACGCATCGTGTGAGGGCGAAGTAGATGAGGTCCGCTGCTTCGAAAGCAATCTCTTTTGGGGTTGTAGCTTGGCACAACTCTTCGGCCTCTTCCGTAATTTTGGATCTGAGGAGAGCCGAGTCGTTGAAAAGCCGTGCGGTGTAAGACCCCTCGGGAGCAGACTCGAGCCTGGCTTGCAATGTCTTCTCGAGGGCGGCCAAACCTGCGAGTTCCCCGAAACAAGACGACCGGCCTAGGTGACAGAATCCTTCGCCATGCTGAATAACGCTGAATTGGAGAGCGTCAGAGTCGCAGTCGAGACGAATCTTGACGACTTCTTGCACAGCTCCCGAGGTTTCACCTTTCCTCCAGAGTCCATGTTTCCTGGATTGATAGACACCTTTCCCGGTAACGATAGTCTCCTTGATGGATTCGAGGGAAGAGTAGACGAGACCGAGCGTGGTGTCTCCCTGGGTGTAGGAAGAGACGACGGTAGGGAAGAGCCCATCAGGGCGATCAGAGGTGATGGACGCCAGGAAGGCGTCTGCGACGTGGACGCGCTGATCGGCAGAAGCGGACAGGGATAATTGGTCTGTGGCGATGACCAGGGCGGCGCCAACGTTTGAAAGCTCGCGAATTGAGGATCGTGACAGCTGATATTGGCTTGTCGGTAACACAAAGATCGCCGATTTAGAGAAGAATTTTGAAACGGAGGATACGAGCTCGGGATCAAGCGCGGGGGCTTTGAGAAGTACGCCTGAAACACTGTCTTTCAACGTTTCTGTTACCGCAGAGACGTTTGCGACGTCAAGAAGCAAGAGGATGCGGTGTTT
>Ga0307517_10005196_pt1 | contig 19721 bp, 10 predicted proteins | sample 23_EM_MG_FD_194515 | JGI IMG/M metagenome (GOLD analysis project Ga0307517, IMG submission 194515) | Populus trichocarpa ectomycorrhiza microbial communities from riparian zone in the Pacific Northwest, United States - 23_EM | ecosystem: Host-associated > Plants > Roots > Unclassified | place... | reverse complement strand
TCGCACGCACCCGTTACGCACTGCTGCCGAATCTGCCTCTGCCTATGCATGCTGCCTCTGCCCATGCATGCTGCCGATATCCCAGCAGTGTTTTTGTTGGCGCGCCCTCGCGCCTAGGACTGTGACAGAAGGCATGGTAGCTCGATGACTCATTGGAAAAGAGAACTTTGATCTTCAATAATTTTACCTAAAACATACATCAGATCATAAAAGACATAATAAACATGTGCATCATTGTGGTTACTAACATGTAATACTAAACAAACAGATCTCATTTTGTATATCATTCTCTCGACTCATCGAATTTATATCAGTTTTCAATGTTGTACTTTCTCATTCATTATTGATGAATTCTCTTCCCATCATTATACACATCAAATTCACACCATAATATCATATTAATGTTTACATGTACAACTTGGTTTAATTCATCCTAGTGTGATTCATTATTTACATCTTGCAAATCAATTGAATATATATTTTAATGCTTCCATATTGTGTTCCATATATATCTGACTCATTCCATATCTCATTTCACTTATCGAGCACATTTAAGTCATATTACCGTTTCATTATCAACATATTTAATCTATTTCCTATCTCGTTTTCTTATACACATCTAACTTGTATCATTTTAATTATAAGTCATTTGGCTTCCCTAGCAGTCATTTTATTTTAAAACAAACAGTATAAACCAATCAACACAGTCAACTTATATTTGTCTTGTTTCATTACATGTTATTGTAGTTGTCAAATGGTTGACTAAATAACTTATCAATCACTTTAGTCACTGTCCACACGTCCCATTAGGTATTATATCTATAACTTTAGTCCTGATCCCACACCAACCACGTATCAATCCAAATCTTCATCCCATTAACATGGCCAATTAAATAAATACCCTTAGTTACTATCTTTCTAATCAACCAAGGATTTAAATTAAATCTCTTTGTTTATATCCATTTCATTCATCGAATGGCTCTCTTACATGTCATCTATATCACTATTATAATCACTTATTATTTGCATATTAATTACCACCGTTGCTAACAATCAAAAATATATTTCGAGTTATGTTGTTGTGATAATTACTATTGTAAACATTAAATTGCCAATTATATATCCATTTTAATTTTTTTAATATTTCAATCACAATAACACGTTTTACCTATTTCTTTTAATCTAGCAATCCATATTTTTAAGTAATCCACACTATTTTCAAATTAATCTTGGTTATCCTTTAATGATACCTTAACTCCGATAAACCTAATTGGTTGTCAATAACCCGATTATCCTCTCATAGATGTTAATCAATCCAGCAAGTTCATTTGGTTGCCAACAATTCAATTATCCCCTCACGAATGCTAATCAATTCGGCAAGCTCATTTGGTTACTAATAATCCAACTATCCTTTTACAAATGCCAATCAAATCCTGCAAACCCATTTGGTTGCCAATAATCTGGTTATCCCCTCACGAATACCAATCAATCGGGTAACCTCATTTGGTTTTCAATAATCTGGCTATCCCCTCATGGATGTCAATAAATCCGACAAAGCCATTTGGTTACCAATAATCCGTCTATCCCCCTACGGATGCCAATCAATCATTAAATTCATAATATTATTCATTTCTTTGCTTTACATTTCCAACAACTAAACACACACACACACAAATATATATATATATATATATATATAAGTTAATAACTTTTAAATTCAAATGAAGTGATAAACACGTACCTGCTCCTACAACTAGACAAACTCCTCCAATTATACAAGTTAATAACTTTTAAATTCAAATGAAGTGATAAACACGTACCTGCTCCTACAACTAGACAAACTCCTCCAATTGTAGACGATCCCACTCCTGGTGTTTCTCCTTCAAACTCCCATACCAATAACCATTATCATTCACATCATAAATTTTTCTTAATTAATTTATTTATCCAAAAATCAATCACATAACCCATATGATTTATTTAACCCTTCAATAATTCAATTCATCAATAGTTTAAGCTTATTCATTTGAGCATTTAACATTACCATATTTAATTTTCTAAATTCCAAAATTATAGCCCAATTTCTACCAATCATCCTTTAACTGAATTCCACTTTCCCTACCATTCTACTCATTGCTCACCATATATTACACACATATACATCAAGATAACATGAAATTTACCGGAAAAAAAATCAACTAAATCATTTTCCAACAACTTTCTACATGGCCAGCCCTAAAGCTTATCTTTCTTCTATGATTTTCTTTAACTCTACCCAATGATTTGAAAAGAAAAAAAATCATTAACCCCATAAATATCAACAAAAGGCACAAGTAGTTATGCATTTTCTCTATTCAATTGTAAGAGCTCTAAATTAAAGTATACTAACAAATCTAATATATTTAAATTAAATAATTACATTCATCACAAAGTATCATCTACATATTAATTCAAATCATCCATCATCAAATGTCTATTATTTTTTTAAAAAAATATTTTTACCTTACTTACAAATACATTAACAAATATAATCCCATGCATAATAACAACCACTTCTCTCTCAAACATTACTTCATTAATAATACATACAATTAAATCACAATTCATAAGAACGCATCAATCAATTTATTACATTCCCTAAGACCCACTTATGGTCGGCTATATGTCATATCTTAGCTCTATGTTTCCATTTTCATTCCATCTATATTCCTCACTAATTACCTCTTACATCATATAAATTATTCCATTCAAGACCTAATTTGCATTTTTTTTTTAAATTAAGCTAAAAGCCCCATTTCAACAAACATGTCAACAATTCCAATACTTCAAAATAAGTAATTCAAACCTCTCTAACCATTATTTCTATAACACAACTCGTCAATTACATATAATTCATAAGCATTTAAATCAAATTAATTTATTTCCTTAAGTACCACCTTGGTCAACCACACTACTCCCCATGATACCATGATTTCTTCATCATTCCACCAAAATTTCACACTCATTACCATTTATTCTATACAATATACCCCTTTTCATGTAACTTTCGTATTTGAAAAAAATTTACTTATTAAGTATGTGGCCGACCATTGATGTAGGAAGAAGAAGGGTGTTTTATTTGAATATTTGACTTAATGATGTGTGTTTACATGAATTAAAATGATGAGAAATGCATGAAGGAATAACAATGAAGGTGTTAAAGAGGGTTAAGAAGAGTGTTGATTGATTAGTTAATGAAATTGGGAAAAAAAATTCTTAGAAGGTGTTTTTAACATCATTATAATGTATATAACATGGCAAGGAATTAGTTTGAATGAGGATAAGTTAAATTGGTGATGTGTGTATGTTTACGGAATTGTTGATGAAATTGGACATTTTGATCTCTTGGTCTTCCAAAGTGAATTCGAGTATGGAAATGAAGGAATGTGGACTAGGTCTCTTCATAGAAATTATAGTCTTGGATGTTAGTTATCCAAGGGAGTTGACCTTGCTTAATTTGGAGTTTTAAAACTCCAGTTATGGGCTAATAACCGAGAGTGGGTCAAGACAGATCCTACTGGATAGTTGGTCATCTTCTCGATAATGAGTAGTTTTGAGGGATTTAGAAGCAGAACTGAGTTCTTCTCCCCTCGGTGGACTTATAGCCATGTGTCTTAGGTTTCCAAGAGATTAAGCCACGCCTTAAACCAAACTATATAATGTTAGTTATGGACGAAACACAAAACAATGTTCGAATGAGGAATGACGCCAATTGTAATGTTGATTTGCATTTTTGTTAAAGAACTTAATGAAATAGATTTAATGGGAATATGAAATGTAAATTTAAATAAATAGAGATAATAACGAATGAAATGATTAAAAAATAATTGTATAGATTATTGATTTAGAAAGAATAAATGCTCATGAGTAATGACGTGGTATGCTTGTTAATGCAGGGGGAGCCACAAGACCCAGACAATAGCTGGGGACTACTAGTCAAGCTTTTACAGTAGGTAGGTGCCCAACACCTAAGGCTTTTTATTTTCTACCATTTTTAAATTTGCTAGGTATATAAGTGATTTGAACTTGGTGATCTATATGTATGATTTAAATTTGGTAGTTTATGTCTATGTGATTGGTATGAATAGAATGTTGTGATGACATTAATTAGTTATCCCAAAAATTGGGATAATTAATGGTATCAATGGGGTTTCTTTGGTACCGACATTTCAGATGACATTGATTAGCTATCTGGGTTTGGATAGCTAATGGTATCAATGAGGTTCCATTAGTGCTGATATTCCTTAAATTAATTAGTTGATCCCAGGTAATTGGATGACTAATGATGTTAGTAAAGATTACTAACATCAACATGGTTACTCTTAGTTAAAGGAGAAAGATAAATTGATTAACTATTCTGGGTCGGAAATAGTTAATGATATCAATGGATCACATTAGTATCAACAATCATTTCTGGTGTGATCAGCTACTCCGGGTAAGGAGGCTAATGATGTCAAGAGTTCTCAACATCGACAACTTAGATAGTAAACCATATGTGGATAAGAATTGATTAACTATTATGGGTTATGAATAGTTAATGATATCAATCGATTGTATTGATATCGACACTTGAATGTAATTGATTAGTCTAACCCGGTAATGCGAGACTAATGATACTAATGAGATTTGTTAGTATCGGTAATTAACTTTTGGAGAACAGGAGGAGAAGTGTTAATTAGTTATTCCGAAAGAATGAGATAAACTAATGATATCGAGAGAAGAATATCTAGGTATTAAATGAGGATTGATCCATAACAAGATGGCGTTCAAAATCATTTTAGTCATGTTGTGATTTCCAAGATGAAATTATTCTTAGTAATTGATTAGGATATTAGATAGAAAATGCATATTGTAAAGAAGTTTATGTTTAAATTTTATGTGTCAAAAGAAATGCCATGAAAATTATTACCTATCGTTATTGTTATTGTTGCTATTACCTTTTTATATTTATATGTAAATGTTATTTGTTATTTTCAGGTCCATTAGGGTCACGTCAGGAGTGATATTAGTTTATCTATCTTTTGCTTTGTAATTATGTTGTAATTCAAGACACTTATCTCCTAAATTTAAAATGTAGTATTGACCCGTAAATTCAGATGTATTGTTTTAATCTAATAATGTAATTCTAAATACCTATTTTAACCATGCATGTTTATAATTGAAATTGGATCCTTCACTTGAATTTTATTATATGATATTATTATGCATGATATAGTTTATGTAATGATAATATGTAGCAATTGAATTATGCATTGTTTTCTTTGGTGAAATTGAATTTTGTAATATTATTAAATAAAATATGTTGTATTGATGATGATGAGTTTGGTTAAGATCCATGATGATTGGATCAGGTTGTGAAATGACATAGGAAGTGTAAATCTTGTATCGTGGATAACTTGGGATCTCCTGGTATAGGAAAAACTCCGCTGAAATTTCGATAGAAATTTTGGTGGATTTAAAAAAAAATCATGAAATTTCAAGTTACTTGTTGTGTGTTGTTCCATAAATTGGGACTATTATAATAAATAATACAACTCATTCACTCATAATATAAAGATAAAAAAACTGCAAGAAATTTTATCTAAAATATTATTTAAAAAGACACGATAACCAAAATTCTAAGTTTATCCTGAAATAAACTTAATGATTATCGAGGATATTTCACTGTTTTAGATCAAGTTCTTGATCTAGAAAATCAGGGTTTGTTTATCATCTCAAATCCATCATAGTAGGTTGATAGAAATATTATCAGATCATAGCAAACAAAGAGGAAAAAAAAACAATGCAGCTTATATTAAGTAAGATGTACTAGAGATGTTAATACATTCTCTTTATGCAATCAACTGCTTGTCTAAAATTTAAAAAACAGTTTTTAATAATTATAATATTATGTTTGGTTTTCTAAACTAATCAAAGACCACCCAAAACACTATTTAGAAAGTGTTACCGTGATATTGTGCTCCTGTGAGGAGAGTACGATAGGAATAGATAAAGTAAACTTACAAAATATCAACTGAAATTTGTATAAAAAATCCAGAAAAACTCAAGACTGAGCAAGATAAAATTTATTTAGCTTTATTTTATTTTTTTTAAATGATAATAGCTTTATCAGTCATTCTTGCAAAAACATGACTTAATTTACAACATTGTTTCCATTGAGTTTTATTTCCGTAAAGAAAAGCGATGATGGCTTTGCACAAATAAACAAACGAGAAAAAGCAAAGCAGGAAAAGTAAGTACACAGATGACGTACGTTCATATGATAAAACCAATTCATTTATTTATTTACTGAGGACGGGCAGATAAATATTTTACACGAACCCATCAAAAAAAGAAAAAATAGACCAACAAGATAAGCAAAGTCGTAATACGACAAAAAAAAAAAAAAAAAAAAGCACTTGCGAAACCATGATGTAATTCAGGTCGCTAAAGAAAGGAAGTGCCAGCAAGTCCATGATGCAAGAGATTGTGAGCAATGTGATCCCTGGCCTGTATTGCACCAGCAGATCTAAGACTATTCTCAGGGATCATATCATCATCGAAAATATCAAACTTCAGCTCTGGACCCATCTCTTCATTTCTCATCTCACAGATGTTATGCAGCACACAACAAGCCCCGAGGACCACTGGCAAGTCCTGGAGCTTAACTTCAGTTCTCTTCTGCAAGCATGACCACCTCCCTTTCAGTCTAGCAAATGCCTCTTTAGAAACCCTTTGAATCTCCCCAATCTTCTCATTGAAAGCGTGCTGTGTCCAAGTCAAGTTTTGGTGCGTGTAAGGCACCAGAACCCAATCCATTAAAGGGTGCCCAGAATTCCCAACAATGCAAACATTCTTCAAAGCCCCTCTATTAGCCCTCTTAAACAAAGCAGACTCCTCTAACACTCTATCATCAGGCATTGAACCAGGGTAACCAATGCAAACATCAGTGAACACACCTTTAGGGCTCACAACTCCCTGAACTGTCATTGAATAAGATGTCTTCTGATTCCTCTCAGTATGCCTCTTGTTGTAATAAGCTGCCACATTAATTTTGGGAGCAATTATTGGCACATGAGTGGTGTACATTGATCCACCAACATTGGGTATCCCAGACATTGATTCAAACTCTCCCTTGATCATCTTCAATTTATCCTCATTGGGCCATTGAAGGAATTTAGGCATTAAAACATTCCTTATGGCGGAACAAACTTCAAGAACCAGCTTATGACAAGTAGAGATCCCCAATCCAAACCGCTTTGACACAAGCCTCAAAGGTTCACCGGTAGCAAGCCTCCAGATACAAACAGCAACGCGTTGGCGAACCGGAATGGCATCGCGCAACATTGTGTTTTTCTTGGTCACAACAGAATCCAACTCCACGCAAATCATATCAAACGTGGCCTTGCTCATCCGAAACGCTTTCCGGAACTCCTCCTCCGGAAAATCCGGGTGGCTACACTTCTCCCACCAATCTTTTGACCTGTCCTTCACCCATAAACGCCGCTGCTGACCTGACCCTCCTCCGGACCCACTTTGCTCACTTGAAGCTTGAGCAGTTTCAGTAACGGCAACGGCAACAGCCGCAGCCGTCAACGAAGCACAACGGCCATGGCGTTTAGTTCCTGAACTATCCATTTCGTCTAAATCAGAAAAATGGGTCTGAAGATGGGAGTGATAGTCATTCATTGCTTCAAGTTTTCGCTTATGATTCCAATCGAAAGCCGCCTTATCGTGTTGAGACTCGATAGCCCACTGTTGGTGTCCTTGTTTTTCCTCCTCATCCAATAAAATAAGAGAAGTGAGTATATCGCTCATTAATGAATTATTATTACTCTTGGCTTTCCTCAATCCTCCTAGCTTATCTTCATCATCTTCACCATCCTTTCTTCGCCTCTTTAAATTAGCGTTGATGTTGTCGTTGCTAGTCAAGCTGTTGTTATCCATATCCTGGAAAAGACTACTGCATAAATGTGAAATCTCTTCTTGATTAAGAAATGGGAAAGGAGAGATTTCCATTACAAGTAGTACAGTACAGTACAGAGAGATTTGAATGCGAGAAGAAAAAACTTAAGTGTTTGATAAAATGCTTCACTGAGAGAAAAGTAAACTCCGGTGTTGATTTCATATTGAATTAGTGCAAAGGATTATAATTTATATACGTAGCAGCGGGTGGACGGTGAGCGTGTATGCGAGTGTGAACGCGATGTAGGGATGCTTTTGACGGTGACTTGACTTTTGGAGTTATTTGATGTTGTTGATTGAGTTTTTACGCGGTTGGAGGGCAGGGCATGATGACAGGGCGTGTTTTTTGTGTGCGATGGTTGATTTAGAATTTTCTTGGATTCTAAAGAATAAGAAAACAAAACGTTGGGAAATAAGATGGTTTGTGGAAGTTTCATATGTGATGTGAGGGAAGCTAGAGCGAAAGGGGTGTTAAGTCTTAAGCAATGAGTGTACTGTAGTGTAGACTGACACCACTCTTTCTTCTTTCTTCAAAATATGCTTAACATTTAACAACTTTAAAATATCTTGGAAGTTCCATTCTATCCAATTTCATTTTCTTTCCTTTTATTATTTTGATTTCTGAAAGTAATTCTATTTTAACAAGTTTTTGTTAATTTTATATAGGTTCTATAATTTATCCAAAATTGATAAATATAATTTATTTAACTTTTATATTATGAAAACAACCTTAACAAACTTCCTTTTTTTTATTTCCATGAAAGTAAAAAAACAATAAGGAATATTACTCTAACCCTCCAATAGTTTAGCTATTTTTTTTTTAGTTTGCTGCTATTCTTTTAAAAATCATAATTTTTATCCTATAGTTTATAATTTGATAACATTTTACATGCGTGTTAAAAAAATCAACAAAAAAATCAAATTATTTACAAGTTTCCTGTTATATTTCAATTAATAACTAAAAAGTTCTTATAATTTTAAATTATAAAATTATCATACAGATGAATTCACTAATTCTTGTATTCTTTAGTTTTATAATTCACTAATTCAAGATTTCTTGATTCATAATATCTTTGTAGATCCTAAAGCAAGAGATATTACAAACAAAAGAAAATCTAAAAAACAAACCATAAAAATCCACCAAGGGAGGAACAAGAGCCTTCCTTCACCAACTACTCCCTTTTCAGTCCACCACTAACACTGAAATTTTTTCAGCTCTTATTCATGAACAAAATTGAAAATAAAAAACACCAAGAACAACATTGTCTCCTTTTAGCTATTCGCCACATGCACCGTAATCTCCTTCTCCAATCAAACAAACACAACTTCTCTTCCACTTGAAACCGATCTTCTTCCTCAATCTATAGCCATCATCTTCATCAAACAACACTAGCCTGCTTTTCAATTTTTCCCATCACCATCACCATCACCATACTCAACCTCAATCCTCTCTTATCACAACAAGACTCGTGTCTACTGTCTAGATGAGAGATAACTTCACACAAAAAAATTCCCTAATTTTTCCAAGTTTTCTCTTCCCCACACTATACTATAATCAATCTCATTTCCATCACCCTTTAAATCGCAACCATAATTTCCATCTCACAACCTAACTTCTCATAGCCGAACGACTAAAACATCCTTCTACTCTCTTTTTTTTTCCTCCTCAATTAACCACCATTCTAGCCACCACTACAGCCTCTTTGTCCACAAACAACCACAACAGAAACTCAACCACCTATAAATCTATATTATTAGCCGCCATTGTAACCTCCTTCTCCAAAAACAACCATGACAACAACTTCAACCACCTACAATTTCACATCACCAGTCGCTCTCTCTCATGACCTCTCTTTCTCTTAAACAAACAAATCTTAGCTTCCTTTCAACAAATAAGAGTTTTTTTTTTTTGTTCCAAACTAAGAGAGAATAAGTCATAAGGTAACGAGAGAAAAGGATTAGGCTTTTGATTTTTCTAATATAAGTTATGTGGGTTTATATTGATTATTTTGATTGATTTGGATTTTTTTTGTTGACAAATAATGTTTTCTATAATTTTCAAAACAATTGAGGCAAAATGTAAATTACAATACAATATAAGATGCTAAGGGTGATTTTCATAAATATAATATTTATCGTATACCATATTTTTTTTTATTTATATTTGTTTAACATTGTTATTATGTTGTGTTTTTTACTATTATATTTCGTTGTAGTTTCCATTTAAACTATCATATTTTAACCAGTAACTTTTTTAAATTAAATTCTCTTAAACCATAACAATATAAATATAAACAAATAATTCTTCTACATTTCTAAGTAATTTAGAATATAATACCAATTTCTACAAGGTGAACCTAGTGCACCATCTAAACTTATAAAATTATGAATCAATCAATAAACTCTTATAAATTCATTAAATTTATTCAAACCATTAATTTGATTAATTACATTTAAAAAGTGAATGTTTTCACATTTAATATCATTGTGAAATGAAATAATAACAATGCATCAATCATAAAATAATATGAACAAATTTAATGATATGTAAAACTTTTATTAGCTAGAACCATAATCTTAAATGATAACCTACATTTTTCTAATAATTTCTAAAAAGATCACTAGAAAGCTAAAAATAATGACATGGTTGATGTGATATTGAGTAGATTATGAGAGACAATGTATGTGTGTCTAAAATTATTAAAAACAAAGAGCATATGCATGAGCATATATTGCTACTTTTAACCATAGTTATTAAACCTGGATTGGTCTGGTGGGTTGACCTGAGACCCGGTTGACCTGGTGGTTGGACCGGTCCGGGTAAGGAAAAAGACCAGATGAGTAAAAACCCGACAAAACCCGGTTGACCTGCCTGGTTGACCCGTGACTTGGGTGACCTGGAAAAACCCGGTTAAGACCTTTTTTTTTCAAATGTGTTTTTTCTTCTAGCCAGAGACCCTTTTTTATTTATTTTTGGTTGATTATTAACCTTTTTCAAAGTTCACTATATAAAATATTAGAAGAATGTTTTATTTTTTCAATGTGAAATTTGAAACCTTTTAGTATATATACTCTATGTTCACAATTAAAAACTTATTTTTCTCAATGTGGGATTTGAAGCCCTTTAGTATATGTACTTTATGTTCCCAAGAAAAAATTAATGTTTTTTCAATGTGGGATAAAAATTCTTTTTGGTTTAAATACTTCAATTTAAAAGGATAACATACTAACATAGTATCTTTTCAATGTGAGATAAAAGACTTTTTGAAATAATCTTTTAAAATTCATTATTTATAACATGTATAGTTTATATTCACATGGATTGTTTTTTAATTTTTTCATATGAAATATTAAAACTTAAAAAAAAATTAAAATTTTTCCGGGTCAACCCCTGGATTGAGTATAATAACTATGGTTTTAACTATTAGATCCAATGCTGCACCAACAATGCACACATTAAAAATACACACCATAATTTATTTATTTATGTTTATTCAACATTTATTTTTATTTAATTTTACATAAATTAAAATAAATATTCATAAGAATTTTAATGATTTGAATCCTAAAAAAAAAACCCTTTAGTTAAAATTTCGTATTTTTATATTTATTATCCTTTTGTTTCGACGAGAACATGTTTTTACTACTAACAACCTGCTTTACTGATAACAATTCAAAACAATTAAAATAACTATTTGTAAGAGTTTCAATAATTTAGATTCATGATAAAATATTTATTCCCTCAACCAAAACTCTCATTTTCTTATTCATTTAATTTTTTTATGTTTGATTAAAACATTTATTTTCATTAGAAGCATGATTTTTTTTTTAAAAAAAAAACTTATTATGATATGAAAAGAAAGTTTCAAGAAAAAAAAATCATTTCTTCATAATTTTTATGCAAGTGCATAAAAAATAAGAAAACAATTAATTCGAGAAAAACTATATTAAAAATTTACAATGAAAATTTTTGCATATAATATTTATATGTAATTATTCATATATTAATTGCTAATATTATCATAAAAGTTTTAATCTTATTTAAAAAGTAAGGAATAATGAAATCATTTTTTTAATATCATTGTAATTATTTATTTAAAGAGAATTTTATTTTAAAATATAAAAAATAACATAATTATACTAAAACGACAAAAAAGGATGAAGGATCAATAAAATCAAGCCTAGGCACGCCTAGGGTTGAAAGAACACCCTAGATGCACATGGCCTTCTAAGGCAAGTTAGGTTCTCCTTTAAAAAAGTGTCATGCCCATGCATTGTCTTTTTAAGAAGAAATGGAGCAGACAACGTGTTTTTATTCTACTTTTAAAATTTCTAACAACCTCTACTAATTGAAAAATTAGGGTTCGGGATTTTAATTCTTTAAAATTCAAATTTCAACTTGTTTTCATCTAAAAACACATCATATGAACTTCATTTCTAACTACAAAACAAATTCTAATTAGCCTAAAATCTCAAAATCAAATAAAACCAAAACAAAATGTTTAAACCTTGATCAATGTTTTTTCAGAATGATTAAAGGTTCAAATTACCTTCAACAACTTAAAAGACCTTCTCATCAGTAAGTAGGGATTCCATAGGTTCTCCAAGGAAACGGCTTCTGGAAACTTCTGTAAATATTTGAGCGCGATCCAACGATCGGATCAAAAGTTATGGCCCTTTTAAGTCATTATTCATGTCTAGCGTGACAAGACCTCCTCTTCAATGAGTAGGGATTCCGTAGGTTCTTCAAGGAAAACGGCATCCGAAAACTCCTGTAAAACTTTGAGCGCGATGCAACGATCGGATCCAAAGTTATGGCCCTTTTAAGTTGTTATTCACGTCTGGCGCGACAAGACCTCCTCTTCAACGAGTATGGTTCCATAGGTACTACAAGGAAAACGGCCTTCAGAAACTCCTGCAAGAATTGAGCATGATCCAACGGTCAGATCAAAAGTTATGACCCTTTTTAGCTCTTATTCTGGTCTGGCACGACAAGACCTCCTTATCAGCGAGTAGGGATTTCATAGGATCTCCAAGGAAAACGATCTACGAAAAAGTTTGATCCAACGATCAGATCAAAAGTTATGGCCCTTTTGAGTCGTTATTCATGTCTGGCGCGACCAGACCTCCTCTTCAACGAGTAGGGATTCCATAGGTTCTCCGAGGAAAACGGCCTCTGGAAACTCCTGTAAAAATTTGAGCGCGATCCAACGGTCGGATCAAAATGTTATGGCCCTTTTTAGCTGTTATTCTAGTCTGGCACGACAAGACCTACTCTTCAATGAGTAGGGATTCCATAGGTATTACAAGGAAAACAGCCTCCAGAAACTACTGTAAATATTTGAGCGCGATCCAAAGGTCGGATCAAAATTTATGGTACTCTAAAGCTGTTATTCTGGTCTGGCGCGAGAAGACCTCCTCTTCAACGAGTAGGGGTTCCATATGTTCTCTAAGGAAAACGGCCTCTGAAAACTACTGTAAAAATTTGAAGGCGATCCAACGATCGGATCAAAAGTTATGACCCTTTTACCTGATATTCTAACCTTGGGCGACAAGACGTTCACATCAGCGAGTAGGGATTCCATAGGTTCTCCAAGGAAAGCGGCCTCCGGAAACTCCTGTAAAAATTTGAGCGCGATCCAACGGTCGGATCAAAATGTTATGGCCCTTTTCAGCTATTATTTTAGTCTGGCACGACAAGACCTTCCTTTGAATGAGCAGGTATTCCATAGGAACAATAAGGCAAACAACCTACGGAAACTCCTGTAAAACTTTGAGCGCGATTAAACAGTTGGATAAAAAGTTATGGCCCTTTTAAGCTATATTCCATTCTCGCGCGACAAGACCTTCTCTTCGGCGAGTAGGGATTCCATAGGTTCTCAAAGGAAATCGGCCTTCGAAAACTCCCGTAAAAATTTGAGCGCGATCCAACGTTCGGAGCAAAAGTTATGGCCCTTTTGAGTTGTTATTCAGGTCTAGTGCGACAACACCTCCTCTTCAACAAGTATGGATTCCACAGGTTCTCCAAGGAAAATGGTCACCGGAAACTCCTGTAAATATTTAAGGGCGATCCAAAGATCGTATCAAAATTTATGGTACTTTTAAGCTGATATTCTAGTCTCGCGCGACAAGACCTTCTCATCAGCGAGTAGGGATTTAATAGGTTCTCTATGGAAAATGGCCTCCGGAAACTCCTGTAAACATTTGAGCGCGATCCAACGGTCGTATCAAAAGTTTTGGCCCTCTTAAGCTGTTATTCCGGTCTGGCGCAACAAGACCTCCTCTTCAACGAGTGGAGATTCCATAAGTTCTTCAAGGAAAACGGCCTCCGGAAACTCCTATAAAAATTTGAGCGCGATCCAACGGTCGGATCAAAAGTTATGGCCCTTTTCAGCTCTTATTCTAGTCTGGCACGACAAGACCTCCTCTTCAATGAGTAGGGATTCCATAGGTATTACAAGGAAAACCGCCTCCGAAAACTCCTGTAAAAATTTGAGAGCGATCTAACGTCAGATCAAAAGCTATGGCCCTTTTAAGCTGTTATTCCGATCTGGCGCAATAAGACGTCCTCTTCAACGAGTAGGGATTCCATAAGTACTACAAGGAAAACGGACTCCCGAAACTCTTGTAAAAATTTGAGCGCAATCCAACGTCGGATCAAAAGTTATGGCCTTTTTAAACTGATATTCCAGTCTAGCGCGACAAGACCTGCTCATCAGCGAGTATGGATTCCATAGGTTCTCCAATGAAAACGGCCTCCGGAAACTCCTGTAAAAATTTGAGCGCGATCCAACAGTGAGATCAAAAGTTATGGCCCCTTTAAGCTGATATTCTAGTCTCGCGCGACAAGACCTTCTCATCAGAGAGTAGGGATTCAATAGGTTCTCCATGGAAAATGGCCTCCGGAAACTCTAAACATTTGAGCGCGATCCAACGGTCGTATCAAAAGTTTTGGCCCTCTTAAGCTGTTATTCCAGTCTACCGCAACAAGCCCTCCTCTTCAACGAGTAGGGATTCCATAGGTTCTCCGAGGAAAACGGCCTCTGGAAACTCCTGTAAAAATTTAAGCGCGATCCAACGGTCGGATCAAAAGTTATGGCCCTTTTCAGCTGTTATTCGGGTCCGGCGCGATAAGACCTCCTCTTGAATGAGTGGGGATTCCATAGGTTCTACAAGGAAATTGGCCTCCGGAAACTCCTGTAAAAATTGAGCGCGATCTAACGGTCGGATCAAAAGTTATGGCCCTTTTAAGTTGATATTCTGGTCTCGTGCGACAACACCTTCTCTTTAACGAGTAGGGATTCCATAGCTACTACAAGGAAAATGGCTACCAGAAACTCCTGTAAAAATTTGAGCACGATCCAACGATCGAATCAAAAGTTATGGCCCTTTTGAGCTGTTATTAAGGTTTAGTGCGACAACACCTCCTCTTCAACGAGTATGGATTCCATAGGTTCTCCAAGGAAAACGGCCACCGGAAACTCCAGTAAATATTTGAGTGCGATCCAAAGGTCGGATCAAAATTTATGGTACTTTTAAGCTGATATTCTGGTCTCGAGCGACAAGACCTTCTCATTAGCGAGTAGGGATTCAATAGGTTCTCCATGGAAAATTGCCTCTGGAAACTCCTGTAAACATTTGAGCGCGATCCAACGGTCATATCAAAAGTTTTGGCCCTCTTGAGTTGTTATTCTGGTCTTGCGTGACAAGACCTCCTCTTCATCGAGTGGAGATTCCATAAGTACTTCAAGGAAAACTGCCTCCGGAAACTCCAGTAAAAATTTGAGCGTCATCCAACGGTCAGATCAGAAGTTATGGCCCCTTTCAGCTGTTATTCCCGTCTAGCGCGACAAGACCTCCTCTTTCCGGTCGGGCGCGATAAGACCTCCTCTTCAACATGTAAGGTTTCCATAGGAACTACAAGTAAACGGCCTCCAGAAGCTCCTATAAAAATTTGAGCGCGTTCCAATGTTCGGATCAAAAGTTATGGCCTTTTTCAGCTGTTATTCCGGTCTGGCGCGACAAGACATCCTCTTAAACGAGTAGGGATTCCATAGGTACTACAAGGAAAACAGCCTCCGGAAACTCATGTAAAACTTGAGTGCGATCCAATAATCGGATCAAAAGTTATGACCTTTTTAGCTGTTATTCCGGTCTGGCACGACAAGGCCTCCTCTTTCCGGTCTGGCGCGACAAGACCTCCTCTTCAACGAGTAAGGATTCCATACATACTACAAGGAAAACGGCTTGCGGAAACTCCAGTAAAAATTTGAGCGCGATCCAATAGTCGGATCAAAAGTTATGGCCCTTTCATCTGTTATTCCGGTCTGGCATGACAAGACATCCTCTTAAACGAGTAGGGATTCCATAGGTACTAAAAGGAAAACGGCTTCTGAAAACTCTTGTAAAACTTGAGCGCGATCCAATGATTGGATCAAAAGTTATGGCCCTTTTAAGTTGTTATTCCTGTCTGGCGCGACAAGACATCCTCTTAAATGAGTAGGGATTCCGTAGGTACTAAAACGAAAACGGCCTCTGGAAACTCATGTAAAAATTGAGCAAGATCCAATGGTTGGATCAAAAGTTATGACCCTTTAAGTTGATATTCCGGTCTCGTGCGACAACACCTTCTCTTTAACGAGTAGGGATTCCATAGCTACTACAAGGAAAATGGCTACCGGAAACTCCTGTAAAAATTTGAGCGTGATCCAACGATCGAATCAAAAGTTATGGCCTTTTTCAGCTGTTATTCCGGTCTGGCGCATTAAGACCTCTTTGCAGCTGGAGCGACAAGACCTCCTCTTTAAAAGTAGGGTTCCATACATACTACAAGGAAAAACGGCCTCCAGAAACTCCTGTAAAAATTTAAGCATTATCCAACGGTGGGATCAAAAGTTATGGCTCTTTTCAGCTTTTATTCTGGACTGGTGCGACAAGACCTCATCTTCAAATGTAGGGTGCCATATGTACTACAAGGAAAACAGCCTTCAGAAACTCCTGTAAACATTTGAGAACGATTCAATGGTCATATCAAAAGTTATGCCCCTTTTAAGTTGATTTTTCGGTCTTGCGTGACAAGACCTTCTATTCAACGAGTAGGGATTCCATAAGTACTACAAGGAAAACGGCCTCCAGAAACTACTGTAAAACTTTGAGCGCGATCCAACTGTCAGATCAAAAGTTATGGCCATTTTTAGCTGTTATTCGGTCTGGCACGACAAGACCTCATCTTCAACGAGTAGGGATTCCATAAGTACTATAAGTAAAACAACCTCCAGAAACACCTGTAAAATTAGAGCACGATCCAACGGTCAGATCAAAAGATATGGCCCTTTTGAGCTGTTATTCGGGTTTGGTGTGACAAGACCTCTTTAACGAGTAGGGTTTCCATAGGTACTACAAGGAAAATGGCATCTAGAAACTACTATAAAACTTTAAGCGCGATCCAACTGTTGGATCAGAAGTTATGGCCCTTTTCAGTTGTTATTCCAGTCTGGCGCGACTAGACCTCCTCCTCAACGAGTAGGGATTCCATAGGTACTGCAAGTAAACCGGCCTCCGGAAACTCCTGTAAAAATTTGAGCGCGATCAAACGGTAGGATAAAAAGTTATGGCCATTTTCGGCTGTTATTCTAATCTATCGCGACAACACCTCCTCTTCAACGAGCAGGGATTCCAAACGTACTACAAGGAAAACAAGTTGGATCAAAAGTTAAGGCCCTTTTCAGCTGTTATTCCGATGTGGCGCGATAAGACCTCCTCTTCAACAAGTAGGGATTCCATAGGTACTAAAAGTAAAACGGTCTCCGGAAACTCCTACAAAACTTTAAGCGCTATGCAACGGTGCAATCAAAAGTTATGGGCCTTTTCAGCTGTTGTTCCGGTCTGGCGCGACAAGACCTCCTCTTCAACAAGTAGAGATTCTAGAGGGACTACAAGGAAAACGGCCTCCGGAAACTATTGTAAGACTTTGAGCGCGATCAACGGTCAGATCAAAAGTTGAGGCCCTTTTCAGCTGTTATTCCGGTCTAGCGCATCAAGACCTCCTTTTCAACAAGTAAGGATTACATAGGTACTACAAGGAAAACTGCCTCCGGAAACTACTGTAAAACTTTCAGCGCGATCCAACGGTCGGTTCAAAAGTTATGGAATGTTTCAGCAGTTATTCCGGTTTGGCGCGAGAAGACCTCCTCTTCAACGAGTAGGGATTCTAAAGGGTCTGCAAGGAAAACGGCCTCCGGAAACTACTGTAAAACTTTGAGCGCGTTCCAACGGTCGAATAAAAAGTTATGACCCTTTTGAGCTGTTGTACCGGTCTGGTGAGACAAGACCTCCTCTTCAACGAGTTGAGATTCCATGGGTACTGCAAGGAAAACGGCCTCCGGAAACTACTGTAAAACTTTGAGCGCGGTCCTGGTCGAATAAAAAGTTATGGCCCTTTTCAGCCGTTATACCAGTCTGGCGCGACAAGACCTCCTCTTCAACGAGTAGAGATTCCATAAGTACTACATGGAAAACAGCCTCCAGAAACTACTGTAAAACTTTGAGCGCGATCCAACGGTCTGATCAAAAGTTATGGCCCTCTTCAGCTGTTATACCAGTCTGGCACGACAAGACCTCCTCTTCAACGAGTAGCGATTCCATGGGTACTACAATGAAAATGGCCTTCGTAATCTACAGTAAAACTTTCAGCGCAATCCAACGGTCGGATCAAAAAGTTATAGAATGTTTCAACAGTTATTCCGGTCTAGCCCGACAAGACCTCCTCTTCAACGAGTAGGGATTCCATTGGTACTACATGGAAAACGCCCTGCGGAAACTACTGTAAAACTTTGAGCGCGATCCAACGATCGTATCAAAAGTTAAGGCCCTTTTCAACTGTTATTCCGGTCTGGCGAGATAAGACCTCCTCGTCAACGAGTAGGGATTCCATGGGTACTGCAAAGAACACGGCCTCTGGAAACTACTGTAAAACTTTGAGCGCGGTCCAAAGGTCAAATAAAAAGTTATGGCCCTTTTCAGCCGTTATACCAGTCTGGCGCGACAACACCTCCTCTTCAACGAGTAGGGATTCCATGGGTAATACAAGGAAAACGGCCTTCGTAAACTACTGTAAACCTTTCAGCGCTATCCAACGGTCGGATCAAAAAGTTATGGAATGTTTCCGCAGTTATTCTGGTCTCGCCCGACAAGACCTCCTCTTCAACTAGTAGAGATTACATAGGTACTACATGGAAAACGGCCGCCGGAAACTACTGTAAAATTTTGAGCGCGATCCAACGGTCGTATCAAAAGTTAAGGCCCTTTTCAGCTGTTATTCCGGTCTGTGAAGACAAGACCTCCTCTTCAACGAGTTGGGATTCCATGGGTACTACAAGGAAAACGGACTCTGATAAACTACTGTAAAACTTTGAGCGCGATAAAATGGTCGGATCAAAATTTATGGCTCTTTTACGATGTTATTTCGGTCTGGCGCGCCAAGACCTCCTCTTCAACGAGTAGAGATTCCATAAGTACTACATGGAAAACAGCCTCCGGAAACTACTGTAAAACTTTGAGCGCGATCCAACGGTCTGATCAAAAGTTATGGCCCTCTTCAGCTGTTATACCGGTCTGGCACGACAAGACCTCCTCTTCAACGAGTAGCGATTCCATGGGTACTACAATGAAAATGGCCTTCGTAATCTACAGTAAAACTTTCAGCGCAATCCAACGGTCGGATCAAAAAGTTATAGAAT
>Ga0307517_10005195_pt1 | contig 19722 bp, 25 predicted proteins | sample 23_EM_MG_FD_194515 | JGI IMG/M metagenome (GOLD analysis project Ga0307517, IMG submission 194515) | Populus trichocarpa ectomycorrhiza microbial communities from riparian zone in the Pacific Northwest, United States - 23_EM | ecosystem: Host-associated > Plants > Roots > Unclassified | place... | reverse complement strand
TTCTGGTCGCACAGTATGAAGATGAAGATATGATTTTGTCAAGCACCCAAGCTGGGGCGGATTTAGGATTTCAAGTCCAAACGAGACTGCTTTTGCCTTAACAATGGGGCCAGGAAGCAACTCGGGCACGTCTGGTACGGTTATCCTTCAAGTTCTTGGTGCTCAATTATGCTTGAATCACGAGACTCGTCGTGCGAAGTTGTATGAACCCAGCCAAAGCTCTCGCCGTTGATCCCGATTCCCGATCTCCCTGGTCGCAGAAAGACACAGGAGAACACATACGGGGCCAAATTTGTACTAGGAGTATATTGAAAACACTTCAAAAAAGGGATTGGACCATACATAATGGACCCAGGTCCATCGTATGGATGGTAACAATTGAAACAGGATGGACCAGTCGGACCGGTATCTGGGCAATAAAAAAAGAGATATCGATGGCACCAGAACATGTTCTTTGAAAAGGTGAACATCAAGAGCCGGGTTCATGTACCCAGAGAAGAAACCCGAATGCAGGGAGGTGCAGAAGTGTCTTTCCTTGTCCCAGATTAGCATTATGTACCCCTCAATAATATTCGAAGCTGGTTGCGCAGCAATCGTCGCCATGGAAATACTAGCGTTTTGTGGGTTGACCATTGGGAAAAACGGTAAGCGTGGGTTACTTACTTGTACTGAATGACCCTTGTGTGATCTAATCTATTGTTGTTGTCCCCTTTGTTTATAAACTTTCTCTCTCGTTCTGTCCACCACCGCTACAATGACTGACCCTGCACCCCCGGCCAAGCAGAAGAGTGCTGCAGCATCCGCACCAAGGAAAGTACGCTTCAATGTTGGTACGAACCTTGTCAGCCCCTTTTGTCTGTCGCGTTTTGAGAGCTATATCCAGGCACACAATATCAGGTCCTAGATGTCGTTGGCGAGGGGGCATACGGAATAGTATGCTCAGCCGTCCACAGGTCAAGCGGTCGCAAGGTTGCGATCAAGAAGATTGCCCCCTTTGACCATTCCATGTTCTGCCTAAGAACGTTGCGTGAGCTGAAGCTGCTGAAGTTTTTGAGTGAAGCTGGCGTTTGTGAGAATGTATGTTCACTACATTTCAATAGTACCGCTTTTCCTCATATTCCGCCGACCAGATCATCTCAATTTTGGACATCATCAAACCGCCTTCGATAGAACAGTTCAAAGAGGTTTATCGTGCGTTTTCAACTTTCTGGTGGGATTGATAGCCATTAAACAAATCGATCGCCCAGTCATCCAAGAACTTATGGAAACTGACATGCATCGTGTCATCCGGACACAAGATCTATCAGACGATCATGCACAGTACTTTGTCTACCAAACCCTTCGTGCACTAAAAGCACTTCATTCAGCCGACGTCATTCACCGCGATCTTAAACCGTCTAACCTGTTACTCAACGCCAACTGTGATCTCAAGGTCTGCGACTTTGGCTTGGCCCGCTCTGTGAGAACCGCTGAACCATCTGGTACGGAAACGGGTTTCATGACGGAATATGTGGCTACGAGATGGTACAGGGCACCAGAAATCATGTTGACTTTTAAACAGTACACCAAGGTAGCATTTTCTTTTAATGTTTCAACTTGGTACCGATTATTTGACCCGTTAGGCAATCGACATTTGGTCCGTTGGTTGTATCCTTGCGGAGATGCTTTCGGGAAAACCCCTTTTCCCTGGTAGAGATTACCACCACCAACTAACTCTCATTCTTGACGTCTTGGGCACACCAACTCTCGATGAATTTTATGCGATCAGTACCCGAAGATCTCGAGATTACATCCGAGCTCTTCCATTCCGCAAGAAACGACCCTTCGCAACCCTGTTCCCAAATGCAAGCCCACTGGCCGTTGACTTCTTGACAAAGACTTTAGTATGTTCTTTGTCAACTATCCTTTGTCCGAGAATCTGAACTTGCGTGCAGACGTTTGATCCCAAAAAGCGTATCACGGTTGAAGATGCCCTTGCGCATCCCTATCTGGAAGCATACGTACCTGCATATTTTTTTCTCATTATGAAGTGACTTCCTGACATGTTACTTCTAGCATGACCCAGATGATGAACCCGTTGCCCCTCCCCTCGATCCCCAATTCTTCGAATTTGATTGTATGTAGCTGGCCTACCACTTCTTTCCTGAATTCTGACCTATTGTCAACAGTACACAAGGACGATATCAGCAGAGAACAATTGAAGGAACTCCTGTATGAAGAAATAATGACCTTCCAACCTGCACCCATCACGTAGATCGTTACACCCTCGTCATAGAGCGTGTTATTTCTGCTTTACCAGTACGCACGATGTGATACATATATTTCCCGTATTGATTCATCCATACAGCGACCCCTTGCCCGAGGATGTCACAGACGAAGTGCTCTGAGCATTATTTCTTCGTATCGTTAATCGACATCTGATTTTATTTTCCCGATTGTTTCTCCTCATACCTTTCAAGTATCCATGTAATTGAAGTATCAGCACCACACCAAGCGAGATAAGAAAATGCTGGCATGTCATTTGAACATATATAAGCTTATCAAAAGGTTGGGAAATTGCATAGAAACAATCAAGGCATGTGTGAAATGTGGTTTGTTTCCTTTTTTCTGGGATGCAATAAGATAAACTTGAGAGCAAAGTAGCCACTATGGGCAACGGGATGGGGATGTAGGTAGAGACAGGTATGAAAGAAGTGAGGCGGAGGGTGTCGGAGGGTAGATAACGTAAGGTAAAGTAACGAGTCATTATGAAAACAAAGCTGGACGGCCCCAGTAAGTGGCCGCAAAAGGGATGAGGTGTGAAGAGCTAGAAAAATGGAAGGACGATACCCGACGAAGAATTGCAGAAAGCAACGACGGTTGGCACTCTCAGTCTATCCATCTCTGGCGAAATTACTTTTGTGCAGTGCCCCTGCTGCCTCCACGGCCACTGCCTCTTCCACGGAAGTTTCCTCCACTCTGAGGAGCACCACCCCTCTCACCCCCGTTCACTTGCTGGGCGCCACGGTAAGGCCTACTTGGGCCCCTCTCGGCTTTGTCTTTCTTCGTTTCGATAAAAATTCTATGCGGCTCGCCGCCAACTTCGACCCATACACCCCCATCGCCGCCTTGTTGTTGTCCGAGAGAGGCTATGATTGCTTTTCGAGCAGAATCCACAGAATGGAATTCCAAGAAAGCACAGGCTTTGTTACGGAGGATTTCGAGGTCTTTGATAGAACCAAAACGCGAAAGCGTTTGCTCGAGGAGAGTTTGTGAGACAACGTCGGTTACACCCTGGGTATTAATACAAATCAGAACCTGGTCCAGAACAGATGAATTCGACACATACCTTGACAAAGCAATGAGCCGTAGTAACGCTCTGGGCGGCTATCAATGCAGGGTGGTCATTCCTCTGGTGGTTCGGACGTCCGTGATGGGGCTGCGCTGCTCCGACTGCGGGGGTGGGTGCTGTTGCTGCGGGAGGCTGAGACCCACTACCAGGGGAGGATGAAGGTGCGACGGTCTCCGAGACCTGTGCCACAAGTCCCCACTTTTGGGAATTTGATGCAGCAAGAGATGCCCAGGTACGATGCTGGGAAGTGGAAGTAGCAATTGGAGGCGAAACAGTAGGGACCGAGGTAGTGGTGACTTGTGGTGGTGCAGGGGAGGGTGCAGACAGGACCGGAGGTGGAGAAGGCTTTGGAGAGGATTCAGCAAGGGCTGGAGTGAGTACAACAGCAATCTCAGGCTCTGGGGCATGCCCGTTAGGCTGTACTGTCTGTGTAGGCTGTTCCGAAACGGAAGCGGGCGCTTGAGCGGGCTCCGGAGTAGATTCAGCAGCTTTGGGCGCGTCCTCTGGGATGATTGCAACTAGGGCATCTTCAGCAACGACTGGAGGTGGTGGAGCGGGAGTGGCTTCACGAGGCTGTTCATAAACAGGCTCTGTAGCTACTGGAGCAGCGAGTTGCACGGGGGGTTCAGCTGCAGTGTCCGTCACAGGGGTCGCAGATGGGGGTCGCACAGGCGCTTCATCTGAAACTTCTGCATCACTGTCCTCCCCATCATCTACAGTTTCCTCCTTGAGGAAACGGAAGATGTCGTTCAACACGAAGTACCCGTTGGGTTGTTCGGCCAAAAAGAACGTTTGGACGAACTTACGCCAAGGTTCGCCATGATTGGACATTTCACCGATGACCTGGATGATTATTCCACCATTTGCAGACGATTGAGCATCGACTGAGTGGATAAAGACCTTGCAGTCTTCAAACCCAATAGACGAAATTTTTTTGTGGATTTCCTGAGATGATGGTGAGTCAGGATAATTCAAACAGATATAAGGTTTCGTCACCTGTTGGCCAAAGTAAGATTTTACATCCTCTCCTTCTGTTCCATGGATGAAGGTGGAGTTTTTGCTATAGAAACAATGGAGCCGATGCGGCTCCTTGTTTACAAAAGTATAGTATTGAGGCACGAACTGCCATCCAACTTCAGACGGGACAACGCTGGTAGGGTGAGTCGAGCTGGTCATGACGACTAACGACGACAGTCAGATAGATATTCCAGTAGAAAAAGTAAGGATGAACTAACATAAATGAAATGAAATGAGGAGAAAGAAATGAGCTGAGAGTCTGCGCTTGTTGGGAAGAGTGACAGCAAGGAAAAGCAAAAAGAAAACACGAAATTAAAATCCAAATATTATCACGGCAAATGCCGAGACCGCCGGCCGCATCGGACTTGATTTGTGTTGGTGGTCTCTGGGCTTCATTTTGCACTGCGTCGCTCCTTGCTATCTTTCTTTCCGCCATCACCATGGCCCGCAGTAACTCAAACTCTTATCTCCTCATTACCCTTGTGATTTTTGCTTTTTGTTTGGCCAACAATGGCGTATCTGCGTTTGGTGCCGGTAATATTCCGTCGTACGCACCGATAACGTTAATGAAGGTTGATGGCACGCTGATCTTCTTGGATCAGGTTCTCTTACATTGAAGGGAAGGCCTACCGACATGGCGATATCGTAGGTTTTTTTTTCTGAGGCCATGCTTGCGCTCACCGCATTCCAGGAAGATGTCCTCGCAGAATTGACCAAAGGAGCCTCAGGATTCGCTCTCGCCAACTTTATCTCAAAAGGGTCCAAATTCAGCGGTCTCGACGTTAAGCGTGTATATTTCGGGTTGGTTTCATTTTTCCTTGCCTAGATGCCCAAGCGATCTCACGATCTCTCCAGAAATTGGCTTCGGGATTACAGTCAGGTGCTTTTTTAGTGTATTTCTTAATCAAGACCACAACTGACAGGCGCTTTGCAGGCTGTTGATATAGCAGGACTGAAGAAGCTTCCCCTTCAGGTACGCTCTTGATACTTCGCCATCGAGATCTCGATTTATTTCAATCGCAGACGATTGTTAACCTTTGCATGGTTCTTGGCTTCTTGGTAAGCGTGCTAGGATATTATACCCAATGCACCTGCCGATCTTTTACAGGCTCATGGATACGCAACGCATGAATTCGAGGTCACCCCTGAACGCTTAGCCTGCTATCTTCCGGCATGTGTTTTTTGCTTCAAAACATGGGCTTGACCCCTAAATTTTTTTCAGACGGAACACATAGATAATCCAAAAGGGTATGGCGATGGCGAGGATCCAAGGAAATACTTTCCTGGCCTCAGAGGGCCAGTCGATGTATGCTCCTTATTTCCCGTTTTATATTGCCCTGACCTTTGCCACTTCGATAGCCCAGAGAACTCGAAATAGATCCCCGTAGTGGAATGAAGAATTACATCTCCAATGGTAACTTTATTCTTTGGACATCTTGCTGATTTTGCTGACCATACCCTGCAGAGAACGGCACTTGGGACACCTCCAAGGCTCTCGTTCGACGCACGCTCGAACGATGCATCCAAATTGGTCGACAACATCGGAAGAATGGGAAAAAGCAAGATTTATATGAAGCATATAGGCTTTTAGGACAATTAGTCTGTCACTTTTTTCAATTCATTGTTTCAAAATCCATCTCATTCCCATCGCCATCACAGCTCCACACCTTGGAGGACTTTCCTGCGCATTCCAATTTCTGCGAGCTTGCGCTTGTGTCGATGGGCCAATCTGAAGTGTTCACTCATGTAGGCGATCAGGTGCGTGTCCAGGCGCCTAACGGGCGATGGGTTGCTCCCCTCATAACGGGGACTTTCGGCTCGAGTGATTTCATTCACTCATTGCTCGGAGGTAAGTCTTCAACGCCTGCCACAGCATCGAAAGCTGATTCGGTCTCTTTTGTAGAGGCTAGTGATAAACTCGTACGTCTCAAAGTGACCACCGTCCATTGCATGACTGATTTGCGCAATTCTACTACCACCTATTAGAGTTCCGTAAGTCATAATCCCTATATGAATCCTAGTAACTAATATACGACACAGGCATCTGTTACCGATCTGAATCGGGAAATTGATAAAGCCCGTTCCAGATCCATGACGCAGACCCGCGGTCCGGGAGGTCCAAATGTGTCTCCCGCCGACGCTCTTCGTGACATCGTATCTTCACTTCCTGGTGGAGAAGGCAAAGAAATGAGTCGAGACATTGAAAATATCCAGAGAATGCGCGACAGTGCCACGACTGGTGGTAAAAGACCGGAAGATATGAGCCCGCAAGAATTGCATTCAATTCTGTGGCAGATCCTGACTTTTAGAGATTCCGTTGTGAAGAAGATCGAGAAAACTATTGGCGAGTTTACTGACATTTGCTACTCAGAGAGGTTAATTATTGCTATGAACAGAGAAAATTCCTGGACTTGGTCCATTGATCGAGAAGTTAATAGATGCAATTTCTGGTATGTTACTTCGTTTTCCATATGGCAAATTGATCTTGACGACATTTGTTTAGTGTTCGTACTAACGACGCTGGAGGTAAGTTCCAAAAACTTTTGTTTTTGCATAGAGAGCCGAGCTTTTGTCAGCCTTTCGTAAAACCCCTCCTGAAGTCGACCACGAGCACCTTGCAGAATGTTTCTGGAGAAGTTATCGATAGCCACGATCAATATGAAGTGTTTAACGATCCTTACGCTGTGAGAGAGAACCTTACCATTTCTAGCTAAACTAATTTTTTTTTTTTTCCAATTACTTTACAGTCCGATCCGACCCATTCCTTCTTAAGCAAAGACCACTTCGTGCGGCGTTTCTGCCTAGAGATTTTTTCTGCATACTGATGACCCCCCCCAGAATTTAATACTGAATGAACCAGCCGGAATCGTTGCCAAAGTTATCGTCGTTAATAGTGTTAGGTTAATCATAAACGCTTGGGATAGTACCTCTATATCTGTTCCTCAAGTCACTGAGGAGGTTTTGCAGTGCCTGTAAGCGGTCTATTTTCTGAACGCAGACCAGTTTACTGATATAAACACCCAAGGTTCCATCCCGACTTCCACAATACTAATTCAAAAGTTCAACGGGAAATGCTCCAGTCAGTTCGAGACTGGTACAATAAAGTTCCAGACAAGTGGTCGATCATGACGAGGCTTTCGAAGAATTCTGTTCGCATGCACGAGAACGTCCGACTTTCTGGAGAGGGTGGCAAAGGTTCAGGTGAGGGCACATTTGCCCAGGGCCAAGCGTTCCAGTTTCAGCAATCTCTTGGGCAGAAGATACCGTTGTTCGGTACGGCTCTTAGTTTTGCACAGGGGAACTCAAAGGAACTGCCCTCTACACCTGGCTTCCCTGGTGGACCGATCACTACCCCGGCTCTTCCTGCTCTTCCTGCTCTTCCTGCTCTTCCTGCTCTTCCTGCTCTCCCCGCTCTTAATCCTTCTCCACCTCTCCCAACACTGGATTTTCTCCACCTTGGGTCACCCACTCAGGCCACACACTCTTATGCGCCGCCTTCGGGTCCGCCTCCATCGTCCTATCCACCACCTTCAGGTCCACCACCTCAGCAATCATCTTACCAGGCACCTAATCATTCGGGATACGCGCCATCTTATGAGCCCACAAACTACGATCAAACGCCAAGTTTTCCTGGTATGCAAGGAGGGTATGGTTCCCCGTCTTCGCCTCATGAGGGTCATCATTCATACCCTGGTATGGGTGCGTTTGCTCCCCCTCCTGGACCGCCCCCTTCATTCCCGCAATACGGTGGATCGCAACAGGAGTATCCTCAGCAACAGCAGTACCCTCAGCAACAGCAATACCCCCAGCAACAGCAATACCCCCAGCAACAGCAGTACCCTCAGCAACAGCAGTACCCTCAGCAACAGCAGTATCCTCAGCAACAACATCCCCACCACGGTCAACCACCGTATGGCGGTGGGTGGTAAGCTTTGAACTGGTTTGCTTATTCAAGTTGTGAGTTTTTTTGCGGTTTAAATTCAAAGGGAATTGGAGTTTTTTTTTGTTCTCTCTCTTTTTCTTTTCGTCTCAATGAAGGAGGTATCAACCTTTTTTTTTTTTCTTGGGGGAACTACCTGTGAAATTCAAATAGACCTTCTCCACTTTCTTATTCCGAATTGTTATACCACCAAACTTTAAAAAAAATATTTCAACAAGTTGTAATGCCAGAACGTTCCGCCTTTTCTAAATTTGAAAAGGGATTCTTTTGTCATTATTACTAAGAACATTCAAGTTGTCAACTCGCTCGATGACGTCGGAGCACTCGCCTCAAGGCCGCCAAAAGTGGAATACATGTAAGCTGCAATAGTCCAGGTCGCTATATGGTAAGTATATGGTACGTAGACAAGAAGGAGTGAAGTGAGGTAGCGTCCTCTTGTAAAAAATTTTATAAAAAATTTCAGTATGATCCTAAAAAAACCGCCAATGAAACCGAAGCAAAAAGAGAGTAAGTAGTAGTCAACTAGGAAATGAACATATCGGTACAAGTAAGAGAGTGTGATGAGCCCAAAGAGAATGTAGATTTCATGTGTTTTCCGGTACGTGAGTATAATATATGTACTGTCCAATTCGATGAGAAGCAGAGGGGGGGGGGGATGACGAGGAAATGTGACGCAAGGAACAAACAGGGTTGGGTCGTGGATAGGTTATAGTATAGCAGAAGGAATTATTCCCATGGTCGTAACAAGGTGCGAAAGTGGACGAACGAGAACGAGAGAACGGGGGGTGAGAGAAGTCGAAAGATGAGGAGAATGGCCAAATGTTTTGACCAGAAGGATGTTTTTTTTTTTGGGGGGGAGTCTAATCATCGCATCGTTTGACGATAGTCATGAGACCTGGAATGCCCCTTGCTAGTTCTATGCATACTGGGCGTTGAGGGTTCCTGGCGGAGGACCTTGTAGCACAAGCCATGTAGCGCACCTTGTATGACTGTCAGCAAAGAGGGTTTCTTGCGGACTCGAAAAATTAGCCTACTTGGACTTTGTAGTTCCTACTTGATTGGGGTTTTGGCCCAGTGATGATACATTCCCATCTATTTAGAAAGATGGTGGAGGTTGAGAACTGAATTATGAAAACGGAAAAAGGGCGCGCGTACTGTTCATCCGTGAGGGTACCAGCGCCGAACGCGGCCTCTGCTCGATAAAGCAAACCCGCCCTCGACGCTACCAAAAGCGGGACGACATTGACGCCCCCCGAGCAGACATACGACTCTGCGAATTCCACCGGAATACGGTGCTGGTCCGGGCTCACACAGCGCTCCACGCTCGGATGCGTCTGGGGGTCCCCCGAGGTGAGGATGATCTGGCCTGGCTTTTCGGTCGGCGGCAGCCTCTTCCTCCTGCTTTGGACTCTGTTCTCTGCCCGGCGAGCGCGCACGAAGAGGTTGGCGACGCCGCTTATGCCGAGCTTCTTGGGAGAGGCGGGCTGCTCTGGCTCGGTGTCTGCTGACGAGCCGCTTATGGTTCGCTGGTGGGGACAAGGGAAATCGGTGGCGTGGAACATGGTAGTTGACTGGCGAAAGTGTGGGGTCAAATGCGAAATTGGTTTTATATAACCGGTCAGCGGAGTTTGTATGCGAATATCTGAGACTTTTTCACAAAAAACATATGGAAGCCTCGTTTCTAAAACCAAAGCTGCATGTTTTATTAATTATTCACTGCAGAAAACGCCTCTGCTGCTTTTCTTCCTATGTGCACGGAAAGAAAATCACACCGAGCTCCACTCCGGACCGCCGCTTGCAGATCCTACGCGATTACCGGGATTACATAACCATAACATCTTCACATCCAACATGGTAAAATAATACTCCCTCCTTCATTTCGCAAAAGGACTCACAAATTCCAACTAGATTATCCCTGTCAGATGCTTTACCTGTGGAAAAGTTATCGGTGACAAGTGGGGGGCGTATCTCGATCTTTTGTCCAAAGGCATCACCGAAGGGTAAAATAAAAATACTCGCACCTTGCCCATCTCTCCCCCCGTCTCTTATTCTTTTCTTTTCTTTGGAAATAGAGACGCATTGGATGAACTGCAGCTCATACGATATTGCTGTCGCCGAATGGTCCTGACACATGTAGACTTGATCGAAAAGCTACTGCACTACAACCGTACGTTCTCTGAAAAAAAAAAATTTCCCCGCCGTCGTATTCATATCACTCTAGCAATGGAACGCGCAAAAGAAAAGGCAAATGCTGTCTAAGAACATATGGTTCCCATGACTGGAAACGAAGCAACGACGCTCCTGACTGCTCTCGGTTAAAACGACAAATTCTCCATCTTTTGTGTATCTCGAACAACTCTTATTATTGCTCTAAATTAGTGGGGCGTGTTACATAAGGAATCTAGTTTTTACTTCAGTAAACAGTAAGAAGCATTTTCGCAGGATTCTCAAGATATTCCCTGAGTCTCACTGTAGCGCGGATTCAGCTTTCAAAATGCAGAGAGTAATAAAGGGCTCACCCAAGAAGGTGACAGCCTCCCTTCCGTCAAGTAATCTATGGTCGTATGTCAAGGCAACAATCATTACCGGGCGAACAACAACTTGACCGTCCACTACGACGGCACGGTCTTTGATCGCATGCATACCGAGCACGGCCGCCTGGGGAAGGTTAATGATAGGTGTGCCGAACATGGAGCCAAAGACACCACCATTAGAGCTAAAATCGGAATCGCGTTAGGAGAGTGTGAAGAAGAAAATGAAAGGTTCATACATGGTGAACGTTCCGCCAGCCATATCTTCCAAAGACAACTTGCCGTCTTTCGCCTTCTTACCCAAGGCGGCAATCTCCTTTTCGATCCCTACCAAACTCAAACTCTCCGCATTCCTGACTACAGGTGTGACGAGACCTTTAGGTGTCGCAACAGCCACGCTGAGATCGACATAATCCCGATACACAATCTCTTCGCCCTCGATGCTCGCGTTCGCGGCGGGGATCTCCTTCAGGGCAAGAATGGAAGCACGGGCGAAGAAGGACATGAAGCCGAGTTTGATGCCGTGGTCGGACAGGATGGCGTCCTTGTATTTCTTTCGGAGGGACAGGAGTTGGGACATGTCAATCTCGTTGAAGGTTGTTAGAGAAGCGGCGGCGTTTTGAGATTGCTTGAGACGCTCGGCGATGCGCAGACGCATGCGGTTCATTTTAACCTTTTCGGAGGATTTAAAAGAGGGTGTTCTGTAGAGGCAAGACATACCCTAGTTTCATTCCTGCTACCTGGGGGAACGCTGGTAGATGGAGGGACGTCCTTCTTCACCTCCTTTTCCACTTTTGGGCTGGGAGAAGGTTTAGACGGTTTGGGAGCGTATTGTTGGACTTTAGGAACCTGCTTGGGGGGATGTGACGAGGAGGCTGGAAGAACGATGAGGAAGGGAGGAGATGAAAAACGGAATGACGTGCCTTCGCCTGGATCAAGGATGAAGAGGTCCTGTCCGACCGCTACCGTGTCCTCTTCGTTTGCGAGGAGTTTGAGTATTGTACCCGATTGGGGGGCATTAACGGATACGTCGATCTGCAGACGGGTCAGAACCAATAATAAAAAATATTGCTACTACTGGGAGGGGGGGACCTTGTCTGTCTCGATAGTCGCGACTTCTTCATCTGCAGCGACGGTGTCACCCTCCTTTTTTGACCAAGCCTTGAGAGTGCCTTCGCTTATGGACTCTGCCATTTGGGGCACTTTAATAGTTCTGGCCGCTGCATGTAAGCTGGCTCTCGCGAAAGGGAGTGCGCGGGTGCGTGCGATGGCGAAGAGACGGGCTGAGAGCATGTTGAAGTGATAAATTGTTATGACGTGTTTGTGAGATAGAGAGTCGGAGTTTTATATATATTTATATATATATATATATATATATAACTTGAGCATTCATCGACATCGCCAGTTATGCCACCCCACCGCCCCATCCAGCTCGCCGTCATTGGCGTTGGTCTCGTAGGCTCAGAGTTCCTCCGCCAGCTCCAGGCGCTGCCCCCGCCGTCCCCCTTCAGACTCATCGCACTCTCCTCCTCCTCCAGGTCCATATTCCTCCCCAGCGACCGTCCCTTCTCAGACTGGAAGTCCATCCTCGCTTCCTCCCACTCCCCCCCAGATCTCAGAGCCCTCACCTCCCACCTCTCCACTCTCGTCATCGCAAACGAGCGCGTCGCAGTCGTCGACAACACCTCCTCCGATGAAGTCGCCTCCTTCTATCCCACCTGGCTCAGCCTCGGCATCCACGTCGTCACCCCAAACAAAAAGGCCTTTTCCGGCGACGCTGACCTCTACAAGAACATCCTCCTCGCATCCAGGGAGTCGGGCGCAAAGTGCCTCCATGAAGCCTCCGTCGGCGCAGGTCTGCCCATCATCGCGCCCTTGAAAGAAATTTTAGCAACAGGAGACAGAGTCCGTTTCTTCACTCAATCTACGACTGCCGTTCTGATCCCCCTCTTGCACAGATCACCAAAATCGAAGGCGTCTTCTCTGGCACCATGTCTTACATCTTCAATGAATTCTCAACAGGGAGACCCTATGGCCCTTCTTTCTCCAACATCGTCGCAACCGCACGTCAACGGGGCTTCACCGTACGTCTTCCCCTTTCTCTAATCATATCAATCTCATCCACCCGATCCTAGGAACCACATCCAGGCGACGATCTCAACGGTCAAGACGTCGCTCGAAAACTCACCATCCTCTCCAGAATCATCACCTCCAACTCCGCCGCCACTCTCCCTGCTCTCCAAAACTTCCTCTCCGTGCAAACCACCTCCCTCGTCCCTCCCTCCTTGGAAAACATCCCAACGGGCGACGAGTTCCTCAGGCGACTCCCCGCTTCCGATGTCGAATTCGGAAAAATCAGGGAGGCCTCCAGCAGGGAAGGCACAGTTCTTCGCTTCGTAGGCGTCATCGATTGTCAAAGGGGAATCGTCAAAGCAGGATTGGAAAAGTAAATCTTATCCCTTTTTCTCTCTCAACTTTTTTTCGATTAATCGCTATTACAGATATCCATTGTCACACCCGTTCGTCACCGCCCTCAGTGGGTCTGACAATATTGTCATGTTCCACACGGAGAGGTACAGTCCCCGTCCGCTCGTCGTGCAAGGTCCAGGTGCGGGAGCGGCAGTCACCGCCATGGGTGTCTTGGGCGATTTAATGAAGCTTGTCTGATTGGCGTATTAGACTGAAAATTTTAGAAGTGCTGAAGCTTTTTTTTCCTTCGTAGAATATGGAATGCGTATTCTTCAATGAATTTTTTGTTTTTTTTTTTTTGATCAGAATCTTCTTATCAAGGACCCATCTTTTGCCTGAAGCTATGGTGAAGAGTTATTTATAGTTGGGTTTATCCCATTCGTCTTTTTCATGCAATCAAGAAGTCGATCTGGCAGTTTTAATTCCCTGTCATCCAAGATAGGAGCTGCCTCATTTAATCTGATCTCTGGCATCCATCGACAAACACACGCACGCCGGGCACACTGCCATATGGTGCCGTGCAAAAAAACACGCCCTCCCCGTCTCTGCCACCACCTCCTTGTAATTTACATTAAATCCCATCTGTAAAATACGCAGCGCGGCGCGGCGCTTCTGGGAAAGATCGCCATCGATTGTAATCACTTGCCATATCGAGAAGTTGTGGGGTTGGTTGGGGACCATTTTGAAATACGTAACTCCTTGCCCACTGGAATTTGGATCATTTGAGGAACCAAAAGGAGATTGATTAGAGCTTGCAATTGCGAGAGGAGTTTGTTGGCAAACTGCCAATCGGATTGCTGATGGACGTATATTTCCGATGTCGGAGTTTTACTGTATGGAATGAAAGAATTGTATGGTCAGCAAGAACAGTTGGCTAGGCTATGACGCAGACATGAGGTATACACAGATCTTTTATTCAAAACAAAACATCAACAATTAGTTGGTTGTTCCAGATGAGCTGCATTTCTTGAGTGTCTTGGGGATCGAAGACCAGAGCTTCGGCCGATGGAAATTGCTGCCTCAAATCGACGAAGGCGAGGCCGCCTCACAGCTTTGGTGAAATGCTTGTCATCAGATTGATCTTTAATTCTGACTTTGTCAAGAAAAAGTATAATAGATTGCTAGATTCCTTCTCGAATATCCCGAAACGCCCACGAGTCAAAGTAATACAAATAACTAAGCGTCGTGGATCGTATCCAGAATCATCACTTGATGAGGTAGATCATAATGTAGAAGTGGGCTACCGCCAACACCGTAAGCATCGAAACAAATATACAAAAGAAGGGAGAAATTCCATCCATTCGGGGGCATGTAAAACATACAAAATCAATATATTAAATTTCTTGGTGACCATTTAAAACTAACAACCGCCAGTTGCCAGCCTGTTCTTCGGCCATGGTTGACCGTATTCTTTCCATGTGGTAAAGTTGGAGTTCACATAAGAATCCTTGTATCTAAAGAGACATCAATTGGACACCCAAGTAGCAATAGGCAAAAAAAAATTCTTACGCTTCAATGTATGCCCTTGTCGGATAGTCCTTTGGATCGCACCCGACATTTATTCGATCTTTGTGCTGATAAATTCGAATGTAATCAACTTCCATAGTGGCGGGGAAGACCGTGTCGATATCAGCGTCGATTGTTCCGAATTGCTGAGCCATACCCAAATTGGCGATGATGTACTGAGAGAGGTCATCGTAATCAAGCACAGGGCAATGAAGGAGGGAAATATACCATTGGTTCCCCAGGGACGGGTCGCGTGGATATCTCGGTAGCAGAATCGGGTTTGAAAGCATCGGAAAACACCGTCCAAGCCTTGACCTGGTTAATCCAAGTGATATAAGCAGAGTCGAAACCGGGTTTGTATTCGAACGCATAAAGCGCAAAACATCGTCCAGTCATTTCGAAGCAGCTGGTATTTGTCATTCCCACCGCAGATGCAGTTTGTTGGAAGGCCCCTGAAACGGGAGTTGATTTCACCTTCTCGATGGGTGAGAAATCTGTTACGCACCGCCTCTATAGGAGTTGAATTGCGTCGCAGTCTCGTTATAGATCTCTGCTTGGGTTTGATCCCAGTTATATGCAGCCTGTATCCAAAAATATAAAGGGTACATCCACGAAATGACATAAAACGTACATTGAAAGGGGCAAATTGGGATGACATGGAAACCTATTTGAGGGTCAAAACATGTTCACTCAAAAATAAATGGTACATACCCATGGAACATGGTCAATAATTGTGGCTTCAAGTACGTCAATTTCAGGAGCGGCCCGGCCAACGTAGCTGCCATCCTTTCTCATGGGGCCAGGATGCGATTCTCCGGGACAGGTACAGGCAGCTGGCATATGAGTATTCAATAAAGATAGTAATGAATAATAATAGTTAAAGGACCCACAGAGACGTTGTCCAGGTAAATAGGACTAAAGAAAAGGTCGTAAGAGCAAGTGAAGTGTTTTTATAAAACAGACTCACCAGAACACCGCCAAACAAACCATCCCCGTTGACAAGTGCGGCCGCCGGACGGCGCTGGCCTGGGTACGTTTGATTCGGTAGAGTTCCGACATCGCAAGAATCATATGTATATGGCCACTGGAAAATTGTGAGAATCAAATATTTTATAGAGAGAAGAGTGTCGTACTAATCCCTCGACACTCGCTCCATAACCAGCTCGACCAAGATTTCCCATCGTCCAGCTAAGAACATAAATTTATGAAGGAAATTCAAAAGTCAAGGAATAATCGAACCCACATAGCGGGCCAAAGACCACTAAAATACCAGCGTCAGCACATGTCAACCAAGTCCAGGGTTAGAGATTGGACATACCCAATGGTAGGACTTCCAGGTAATCTGACACTACCTGTTAGAGCTCCGATCAGCAACAAAGCAAACTTCCGAAAGTAATATGCGGACTCATGATCAAACCCCCCGTAAAGCAAAATTTATTCCTTTTGAAGATGTCATCGGATTTCGAAAAGAAACATTAATGCAATTTACCATGTTTGAATCTGTAGACGGGGAAATAATTTAAATTTGCAATCGCAATGGACTTATTAGAACATACCATAGCAGATCGATACTTCATATTGTGGTTATTTTCGGTATCTGTCCTGATCTCCATTCTAAGCTGAAGATATCCTCCCTTTGTCGTCGCTACACCAAATTGTATCAGGAAATTTTCGTGGAAGCACATTGTTTGCTACCTTGAACCGGGTCATACCATTCCAAGTTGTTCTGCAAAGAATATAAAGACCACCCTTGGGGACGACAAAGCGACTCACTGTTCCCCAGTAGTGCAGGTCTACACCCTCCCAAAAGGGGTCATCCCCGGGGTAGAATGACCGGTCGTCTTGATTAAACTCGTCTGAAAATACCAGGACCATCTCCGATTCATCATGGTACGACTTGTACGTGTAGGCCTCTGAAGGCGTGTCCTTGTCAATGAGACCAAAGTTTCCAGGCAGTGAGGGTACTTGGCCCGATGCATTGATACCACCAACGTTAAAACCACCCTGCGTCGATGGTACTTTTTCCGTGAAGTGGACTGCCAGAGGATAACCTACAGATTGTTCAAGAAAGTTATCAAAGTATCGGGAGGAGAAACGCACCGGCACTAATGAATATTTTAGTATCAGTTCAATTTCTCCAAGTCAAGAATGTTGTTGCAACTTACAATAAGCCCAAGAGGCCAATGATGAGGAGAGACAAACATCCCAGATTTGCAGTCCCACGTGCAGTGAATATTGAGCCACCACGGTCATTGACTCGGTCTCGGCGAGGATCAGGGTTATGTAAGTAGTCGTCGGGCTCTTTATCGCTTAATAGAAGGGGCATTCCCCATGCTGCCGGGGAAGGGGGAAGTGAATACTGCAGGGCCTGTTAGCGACATGACAGTCTTCATATAAAATCAATACCTTGTCAGAAAGAGATGCCTAAGAAGTAATTAGTTTAAGAAAATCCACACAATGAGAAAAAATAAACCGCACAGGATGACCGGATGATGACCGTGAACTGGAACTTAAAGGATTTGGCATGCGTGAATCATTTACTTGAGGGGTAGCGCCGCCCCGCGGCATAGAGAGGAGGCTTGCAGTCGATGTATTTGAGCTTGGCGGGAAAAAACCAGAACCATTTGCGTTGCGAAAACGATCCGCCATTATTAGGAAAATAGGAGATGTAAAAGAAAGTTGTTCAAAGGCAGACGGCTGTAAGTCTGAAAACGAATGGGGGAAGGGAAATGAAAGGCGCTCAGTGCGAGGGGACGAGCAGGAAAGGAACTGTGATGGCAGGAACAAAAGGTGACCGAGAAGGGAAAAATTGTAGAAAAGTTTTTCTCTGCAAAATGTCCTAAAATGGATTAAATTTTGTACAATTCTGGTGTAACCCTTGCTCGGTGCTTTCACCATGGAAATCGTACGTACACCCTACAGAACGCCTTGGCTCCTGAGTCTAACTAAGGCATACAGGATGGACCACAACCGACACGAGATTCGCCTTTTATCCACTACTTTGACGTGTCCGACAACTTTCCATGGAAGGAACCACGACCAGAACACATACGCCTCCGGAGGGCAGCAATGGACGATACCCTCATCTTTGACATCCTGCTGACCTCTGGAGGAGTTGGGGATACGTATGTACTGTATCCACCCGAAAGCCCGGAAACACTCGAACGGCTTTTGGACGCCATCGAGTGCTCGGATTATGACTCGTTGAAGAAGGACTGCCTGGTTTACTTTTTACTCAAGTGGCACCAGGACGGGAGGGAGAGGACGTTCCATGAACAAAGGTGTATCCCTCCACAGTTTGTCGCGCTTGCAGACGCGTATTGGCATCTAGATACTGGAATTAACGTCCCGGTATGTATTACTTTGAATATAATCTTTTCTTTCTTTTCTTACACATTGGCTGGGTACATAACAGAGAGCCGTTGCCCTTCTTTCAGATGCGCGTTTGAACAGGGATTATGCCTCCAAGATCATACACGCCATTTCACTTTCCCCCGAAGCGGCTCCTCTCATTCGTCGCTATGTCCAAACTGCCAAGCCACCTCTGGTTGAACCTCTAGATATCGAACACTATGCACTCGCACTCGCAGACCACAGTGTATTAGACACATGGAGCTTTGCCCGAACGTTTAGCGAGACAGATTCAACTCGAACGCGACTCTTGCGAAAGATATTCGAATGGATAATTTCACGTCAGTTGTTCTCGAAGTCTTGTGATATTATCCAATTCATTGATCTTTCTTCTCCAGCCCAGCCAAGGCCTATTGCTCTCAAACAATTAATCACCTTACCCCTTTCGTCATTCGAGGAAAAAATTCTCAACGAATTCGTTCAGAAGCCGCCAAACGCCATCCCATTCTCGTCCATTGCCATTTTGCAAGATTTAATTTGTGTGCGGCTCATACAGGGTGGGAGATACAGTGAAGCCATCAAACTCGACAAACTCTTCACGTCGACAACTCCCCAAAAACATGTAAAAGACACACACGATAGATCAAGGATGGTCCAAAATGTCTATAACGCTCTTCCTACTGTGGAAAAGGCTTTGCTTGGTCTCGATTTGGATTCTGCCCCGCTTCGTCAGCAAAAACCAAGTCCAAAAAAACCCGTTTCGCCAAAGAATTCGAGACAAGCAGTCGCTGGGGAGGACCAGACCATGTCCCTTTCGCAATCCTGGGAAGATGTCCGTGTTCCAGAATCTCTCGTCCAGAAATCAACACCTTTGCGCGACGTTCGGCTCCCACAAGCCGCCACATTTCCTGTCAGACCCCATGGACCTGCAAGTGGTACTACTCCAAGGAAGAACTTGCCCTTTGTTTCAACTGTACCATCTTCCTCTGCCAGACCTGTGTCGCAGCAGCAACCTTTGTTGTTGAGTGTTATCGGCAGTCGTACGGCGTATGGTACTCCGAATGCTATTGCCTCGCCTGCGAGCGGAATCAAGCTTTCCTCTAGTACCAATTTCAGATCTTCGCATGGGCCGAGTCCCTCCTTCGTGTCTGCATCACAGCAACGAAATGCATTTTATCAGCCTCCTGTGAAGTCGAACGGAGTGAAGAGAGCTTTTGAGGACGAGTCGAGAAGGAGTCCTGATCACGATGATAACGCGTCTTCAGACTCCGAGTCTCCACAGGCAGATGTACGAGTGGAACCTGAGGGCGGTGACAAACGTTATGAAGACGAAACGACGACTCGACAAGCGCGTGCTCCTTCTATTGAGGAAAGCGATGATGAAGATAATAAGGCACTGCAATATTCATTGTTTGGTACGAAGAAAGGGTCATCAAAGAGGAATGTGGACGCTCCGAAGAAGAAACTTGGAGGACATGGTCACGAATCGTATAGGATTGATGACGAGGACGAAAGCATGGAAATATATGAACAACCCGAACGAGAACAAAAGAAGCCTGCCAAAACTCGAAGTGGGA
>Ga0307517_10005194_pt1 | contig 19731 bp, 10 predicted proteins | sample 23_EM_MG_FD_194515 | JGI IMG/M metagenome (GOLD analysis project Ga0307517, IMG submission 194515) | Populus trichocarpa ectomycorrhiza microbial communities from riparian zone in the Pacific Northwest, United States - 23_EM | ecosystem: Host-associated > Plants > Roots > Unclassified | place... | reverse complement strand
TTATCAGTCTCATCATCATTTGTCCATGGATTATCTGTCACTATCCATCCTCTAAAAGCTCTACTGTCTAATGTGCGATCAACAGCAGCCTGTGGCTTTCCCTCTTGACACATCAGATCATCTGCTGGAAGACCACGGCGGAATGGCTTCTTAAAAGGTTCAGGGAATTCATTTTCTGGGCATTCACAGACACTGCAATCACGTAGGCGGCACATACCATCATCCGGCCAGAAAGGGCAGTCACACCACAATTTAACCTTCCATATGTAAAACACATCTCATGTCAGAAAAGGAATATATAAAAGAATTACAGTAATCAGCTATTACAGTGGCACACATCCAAAATACAGTGAGAAATGGAACAAGTGGATGTTTGTATTTAATTGAATATTACTTCTAGACAAGACACAAATCCTATCATCATCCTTAACATATGTCTTCCCCACTATCAAAATGGTTCCCAGAAAAAATTCGCATCAAAAGAAAATAATACAGAAACAGCACCATGATACATGCAGTTGCTAGATAATGCCTCGGTCAAAATTGAAATTTACGCAGATCAGGTGGATTATTCCAAGGTTGACAAAAGAAAATGGAAGCCAGATGCAAAGAAATTCCCATCAGAAATAATACAAAAAAGTAATTTTTTTCTGGTCCTTGGTCTAAGACTCCTTTTAACATTTACAATAAAACTAAAAGTCACCGCTATTGAATTGATAGTGGCAGATCATATCGAATAATTCAGCACAATAAAGGCGCCAATTCGGTGAACAACATGTCACACATAGTCCATCCGTAAGTAGATAGCTGTCTATGCCTAAACCTATCGTTTCCATCAAAACAGAAATTGGAGCAGGAAAAATGTTCTCCCAAAATAAAAGACAGGCTATCACCAGTATCCAAACAGACTAATTTTCCAGTTGCATTGATATTTAACCATCACATCTAAGAAATCATTAACTCGATTCTGATTAAAATTACAGCAAAAGCCACAATCTTTATCATTTCTTTTCCATGGGCAGCTATACCAAAATATCTCACAATAAAACTAAAAGCACATAACCCCAAAATAACACAACAGAAAACCCTTACCTTAAAATACCGAAAAAACGGTGTTGTAACAAGCTCTTGAAGCAAAGGATGCAACACCTCTCCATTAACACTATCTACACTCTCATAATCACAACAACAATCCTCAATCATTCCCTTATACTTCCCTGAATCCTACACACACAAAACCCACAAAAAAGAACACCAAATGATTACCAAATCACAAACAAAATCAGCAGACAAAACTAGAAACAATGAAAACGTACCTGAGCAGAAGAACATTGACATGACTTGTAATTGCTACTAATCAAAGAACCAATCTTTGAAGCATTCATCGGAGACACAGTGCCAGCTGCAATCACTGCTAATACAACTGCCAGTGACGCCCCAATCAACCACCATGAACACCATTTCCTTCTTTCTTTCTTGTTTTCTTGTTTAGGCTTAAAGCTCTTTGTGAACTTCACCATTTCGAAATCCAACACAAACCCAGATCCTGTTTCGATTAAACCCTGCAAACCCAGATTTTTGTTTTTCAGAATTTAAATGAAAAAACAGTGAGAATCAAATTCAGCAGCACACAGACAGAATCCGCGCGTTTTCTTTGTTTTCTTCTAAACGGTGTGCGTGAATTAAATTTACTTCGTCAAAACAAGTACAAAACGTATTTTCAATGGGAGACGTGTAATACACGCCCCAATCGGTTTAAATACAGGTGGCAATATGAAGAGTGGATTTTTGAGAGAGAGCGTGTCGGTTTGAATGAGTTATGGAAAGTTCAATAGCGTTGAATCTGTTTTTGAATAAGAGAAAATGACGTGCGGTGACCAATAGGAGATCGAGTTTTGGTTGACTAAATTGTCAAGAGAATAGGTGGGTTAGGCTTTGGGCATATGGGCTTTCTGGCTAAGGTCTTTTGTGTTGGGCCTCATCGCTAATTCACTAGCCCAGATCCAATTCTATCTGTATACGCTAGGAAAACCGACGCAATTCTAAGTAATTCTAAGTGAGTTATATGATTTTGACACGTGGACTAGACATGGACATATCCAATACACTTAAGTGATATTCAATAATATGTCACGTATTAAGAATTAACATGCAATTTTACTACAGTGAAATTACAATTTTGCTTTTGAGTAGAAAAAATGAGAGGCTTTGTTACTAGGGTAATTTGGGTTTTTTCTCAACCATTAATTGGATATTAAAACATTATTCAAGGTATGTTAATCTTTTCTAAATTTTTTATAAAGTCAACAAAATTTATAAATTGAACAACGATTTTTTTATCTTTTCATAAGCTTTAAAACATTAAGAATAGTTCTCTAAACATGTGGTTAAAAAAATAGTATATAAGAAAAAGTTGTAAGAAAATTAACTTAGGTATATAAGAAAATTGTTTTTTCTCTCTTTAAATTTTTGTAGCTACCATGACCCTTCCTTTATTAAATCAAAAATTTTAGTTTTTGATCTCGAGATTTTTAGTTAAGAAAATGTGGAAGTAGAAAGTAAGAGATTTATTCTCATGTTGTTTTCGATTATGGTTTGTTTGTGAAAGGATCAAAGAAGAGATTAAGATTTACAAAAATTTAAAGTTTATCTTGTTAAGATTGATTCGTGATTATTATAGGTTTAAGGTTAAATGATTGATTTTAGGTGTGTTGTTAGAAATAAGGATTTGTACATTGATTTGTTTAATTGATTTGTTATGGATTAAGAAATTTGTTTCAACTTTGCTTGAAAATCTGAACAAAATGATCTTGAGGTTGAAGATGATGAAATTTTATGTTAATCCTTGATTTATGAAAATTACAGTTTAGTCCCTAGACTTTGAAAATTATAATTTGATCCCTAAAACATGTTTTTGGAATTCTAGGCATTATTATTATGAGGTTAAGGATGATGAATCTCAGTTTTATAATTTATTTGTGTAATTTTCATTTTAATCCCTTCATTTTAGAGATTTATAGTTTAGTCCCTGAACTTTGAAACTTACAATTTGGTCCCTAGCTTGTAAATTGAGATTCTGGATAGAATTGAAAATGAAATATGGGTGAAATTTTAGTATGGTTATGTATTTCTAACATTTATAGTTTGGTCATTCAATTCTAGTAAAATTATGTTTTGGTCCTTGATTTCTAAAAATTGTTATTTTAGTCATTAAATTTAAGAGACTAAACCTTGTTTTATTTTATACATAAGATTCTTTTATTTGTGTTTTAAGTTGTTTTTGAGTATATTCTGTATATTTATTGTAGATACTTCTAATGATCTTCAATAAGATTTTCGATTCTTTTATCTGATATTCTTTTTACTTATATATTTTTTGGATGAGTGAGATAATTTTTAATATGCATGTAATATAGATAAATATTTATTGTAGACTTTATTGAGTGTTCTTACTTTTTAGTTTTGATCGGTATGCCTTGTTTGTTTCGCAAGACTTTCCTTTTAGTTTTGATTCGATGTCTTACATGCTCCACTATTATCTTGTTTTAATTAAGTTTGGATTTTGATAATATAATGAGTATTATAGATTATAAATATTTTTTTTAATTACCGATGAGAAATTTTAAATTATCATTTGATTTCATTAGTTTTGAATAATATAATATTTTAAGAGTTTATGAAATGTTGCATATTTTTAAACATCCTATTCTTTTGATATGTTTGTTTTGAGACTTAGTGTAAGTGGGGTGTCCTTACGATATTGCTTTTGCATTACTGGTTATGGACCCGAGATTCAGGTCGTGATAAAAATATAAAGTTTAAGTATTAAAAGAATGACATTTGCAAAAATATATAGAAAATAAAATAATGTTGTGGAAGGAATTCATGAGTAATTTTATCGTGTATATAAAGTAACTAATGACAATGTATTAGTTACTCATTGGAGTCCACTATAAATAAATAGAGAGATACAAATAAAAGAGAGAAAATCTAAGTGGTGAAATTACTATTATTTTTGATCGGTCATAGGTTTAATATGCTCTTCTTTTAGTATATTGTTTTTTTTAATTTATTTAAAATGAGTTCTAAATATTTTCAACTAATAAAATTTAATAAAATATTTTATGAATAATGATTAACTTACAACATCCAACTATTTCAATCACTGTTTTCATTTCACCACCACCACCTCCTTTCTTCTCCACCATCATCATTTCTTTTATTATCGTCATTGCCATTTCATAACTACTATCTTTTTTTTTTATTACCACCACAATGATCATTTTCTTCTCTATCATTATTTCACCATTATATTATCCTTTATCACCACCATTAAAAATATTTTAAATATAAAATATTTTACACAAAATAAATAAAACTTTAACCGATAAAATATTTGTTTGGGAATTATTGATAATTAAGTAACACGTCGGTGGCTAATTTTGATGTTTCCCTAGAATTTACATGAGCTTTCCCAGAAACGGCAGCGTTTTATTACATAATCGAGGCTCCCTGTATTTACATAGTTGGAGGAGGGTTTTCAACACTGTGTTATCACATAATTCCTCTTTTTTTGTTTCTGAATTGAGTCCAAAACAACAATTCCATAACTAGCTAGACAGACTAATTCCTCGTTTTCTTACACGTTTGCAGAACATTTCACTAAGATGGCCATAAGCCGTTAAACCACCAATGATGTTGTCATGATAAAATTCCATGACGTTGGAGAAATAAAGGTAACTGAAATAACCTATAACGGAGCATCTGGTTCTCTATGAACTATTCATTAATGGACTTGTTCTAACCTCCATAACTAGCTAGACAGACACCAATCAGCATCTTCTCCTACTAATAATAATGGCTTTCGACACTGTCATCAACCCAATCTGCAGGTGGGTCGCCAGACAAACAGAAGCCAATTAATTAGCTTAATGTATTATTGACACCCTCTACTTTATCTCTTTTCTTTATGAATACAAGTTGATGAAAAAAGTTTTTTTTTTAAAAAAACAGTTGTGTACATAGTTATAAAACTTAGCTAAACTTAACATCTAAGTTATGAATTAGATATTAATAAACAACATTATTTTAAAATTTATTTTAAAAATTAAATCAAGTAGATTTGATAGAGTTAATTTAACCAGGTCAATTTTTATCTGATTTTATATAAAATCTTTTTTCAAACCAGGTTTCGGATCGATAAATTATCAAATTAACCTGTTGAATTGTGTTGAGTTTAACAACATTGATCGTGACTTGTGTTAATCATTATAGTTAGAGTTGATGATTTCATATATCCTCTCTTTTCAAACACTGATTTATTTACAAATTCATAAGAACCAAGTTAATGATTTATTTTAAAAGTTAAATCAGGTTTTGTATGAGATTTGATAGGGTTAAACAAGTTTAACCATATCAATTCTCATCTGATTCGATATAAAATCTTTCAATGACTAGGTTTTGGATCAATAAATTATCAAATTAACATGTCGAGTGGTGTTGGGTTTAATAACATTGATTGTGACTCGTGTTAATTATTGTAGTTAGAGTTGAAGATTTAACGTATCCTTTCTCTTGAACACTAATAATTTACAAATTTATGGGATCAAGTTGATGATTGGGAGTTCTTAAGCATGTATATAAAACAATGGATGTGAAGTGTATACACTATGAAGGTTGATTTTGAAAAGACTAAAAGATACTATTAAATAAGCTCAAACAATATACTATTAACTAAATTATTAAGTATAATCAGAAGATTGGATGGTTGGATACATTGTATCCAAAAAGGTTGTATGTCTGCCTTAAATTTGTTTCCTTCTTTATATTCTTGTGCATAATGCATGCCACTCTTCTGCACATTTCTCTGCCCAATATGGAGACATTATGAATCTTCACTCCCAAGTTCAACACATGATAAAATATTCCTTCATCAATTACATGCCCTACATTTAACAAATGAGAACATCCCTGATCTTGAGAATATAGTCAGGCATAGATTTCTTTTTACCTTGTTAATTTCCAAAAATCCATGGCTTAATTTTAGTCATGATTCAAAATTGAAATATAGCATGAAAACAATGCTATGTAAATATTCAAATAATTGTTTCAATTATGATATACAAACATTATATTATTATTTATCTATAACATATAAAAAAAATGAAAAAAAAAGTGAAAACAAATTCAAGAATAACTAATCTATTTAAAAATATAATAAGATATATATATCTAAATATAAAAAAGGGGAAATTAAAATGTATATTAATCAAGTTCAAATAATAAAGAGAGACCATAGTTAATTAATTACTCAAGGATACCCATATTAATTTGTGGGGCAGGGCATCAGTTAAAAAAGGAATGTGCCCTAATTATATTTGATAATAAAAAGATTAGAAAAACAAATTGATGATAAAAAAAAACCAGGCCGGTTGCACATCTAATTTCCATCTAGTTTTACTATCTTCTTACTCTTAAAACATGTAACTACTAATATCTTATTAATTATTTTATTGAGTTTATTTAAAAAAAATATAACTATCTTTTCTTTTATTCTTATTATTTTTAGTGAAACATGTATTTTATTTTCTCTCTTCTTATATCTATAATATAATGAGCCACATAAAATAATTAATAAGATAATATTATTACAGTTTAAACACCATAATATTTTTCCTTGAAACATTGACTCTTGATCCGTTTCTTGCAATAGAAAAGTAGCAATGATAATGCCCTAAGCCAATTGGTAATTTAGAAGATTTTGTTGGTGTGGTGCCATAGTGGTGGGGGGCATCAGCTTGAACCAATCATATGTGAAACAATATATTTTAGATAATAGAGTAGATTATGAACCTGGGATATGATGCGGGACTTGTCAAGTTTTTTTTTACTTAAAAAAAAATATTTAGATGTTATTAATATTTTTTTAATAAAAAAAAATTAAATTGTTTAAGGATAGACCTGATATAACTCAGTTGACTTTGTGGGTCAAAAAACAACTTATACAACCTATAAAAATACAGTTTGACTAAAAATAATTTCAAGATGATATCTTTTTTTTTAATATTAAGATAAGAACATATTGGATGGACTTGATTCAACTCAGGTTAACATGTCAAATTCACAACCTAGGTTATGAGACTATGATAATCCTATAGAAAACAAATTAAAATAAATTATGAAGTCTAATTCTCAATCAACCCAATGTTGAAGGATGAAACTGAAAATAAAAAAGAAATCAATTAAAAAAGGACCTAATAAGCGACCTGAGTCAACCTGTCAAAACTGCGACCCGGGTCATAAAACCAAAATAACCCCATGAAAAGCAAATTAAAACAAATTACGAATTTCAATTCCCAATCAACCCAATGTAAGAGGATGAGATTAAAAAAGAAATATATATATAAAAAAGAACTTGATTTAACCAAGGTTAATTATACCAAAATTCACGATCTTGATCGTGAGACCAAGATATCCGTCTATAAAACAAATCAAAACAGATTATGAAATTTGATTTTCAATTAATTCAGTGTTGAAAGATGAAATTAAAAAAAAAATCAATTAAAAAAAACAAAAAAAAAACTTGAGTTAACTCGGGTTAACCCATTAAGCAATATTCTCGAGTCATGAGACCGAAATAACATAATACAAAGTAAATAAAACAAATCATCAAGTCTAATTCTCAATTAACCTAATATTAAATGATGAAAATAAAAAACAATTAAGAAGAAAAAAACCTGAATCAACCGGGTTAACTTGTTAAACCTATAATTTGTTTCATGAAAGTTTGATAACTCAATAAAAAAAATATAATATGAAAGATGAAATTTAATAAAAAAATCAATTGAAAAAAGTAAAGAAAAAAAAAAAAGCAAATCACTATTTTAATGTATAATGCTTTGTGAGGAGGGGTATAGTAAAATCCATTTCTCTTTTAATTTATAACTAGTATATTTACTCGCGCTCTGTTGTGAGTCAGACTATTCTTTTTCTAAATTAAAAAAAAAAGGTGTTAAGAGTATGAAGATTTTATTGGCAGTATCATTAAATCTAATCAAGCAGTTCAATCTTGAAACCTGTCAATCCGACTCCTTGCCTAGTTCGAGTTTCGAATTAAACCTTGCGGGAGCTGATCCAAAGTGAATTATTCAATTTAATCAGTCGTAAGACAACTTGGATGACCGATAAAAACATAAAAACATGGCGTAACTTAAAAAAAAACTTTAAGATGAAATTATATATATATATATATATATATGAGGCGATGTCAGATTGGATCGATTTCAGTCACTTTACGACCTGGGTCATGGACTTCAATGAGTTTAATAACTTTTATATTTTTGTAAATTATTTTATTTAATTTTATAATAACATTAGATGCTTTCAAAATCGAGCAATAACATTAAAAAAGATATTTATTTGAGATAATGATAACTCTATAGAAAGTAGGGAAAAAAAATATGAATTTCATTTCTCAACTAATCCAATGTTGAAGAATAGTGAAATTAAAAAATAATTAGAAAAACCAAAAGACCAGAAACTAAAAAAAATAATATTAGGTTTGATAGGTAAACTCATTAAACCTGTAAATTGGATAAGTCAGGTCAATACGTCAAGCCCGCAAATCAAGTAATGGACTCCATTGAGATTAATAACTTGTTTTTTTTCTAAATTATTTTTTATTTAACTATATGATAAAAAAATAGTCGCAAAATCGAGTGTCAAACCAATACTGAGACTTGTTTTAAGACTATGATAACCTTATAAAAAGTAAAAGAAAATAAATTATTAAACTCAATTCTCAATCAGTTCAATATCGAAGAATGAAATAAAAAAAAAATTAAAATGTTAAACTCTTCATACCAGTCAACAGACTCATGAAGTTTCTAAAATTTAATAACATGTTTTTCTTTTTCTAAAACTATTTTTTGATTATATGATAAAAAAATAGACGATCACATAATCGAGTTCAATTAGAAAAAAAAGAAAAAAAAAGTACACTGCTAAATCCGGAAACCGGGTCATTGAGTCCACAAAGTTTAATAACCTAGTTTTTTCGAAGTCATTTTTATTTAACTAAGTTTTTTAAAAATAGACCATATCGCAATGCTAAGATATTTTTCTGATACCAACTTGATACTATGATATTTTTTTATACTGCAATAACTATATAAAAAACAAATTAAAATAAGTTATCCATTCTAAATCCTTATAAACACGTCATATAAGAACTAAATTAAAAAAAAAAAACTAATAACCAAAGTAAAAAAAATAAAATCAAAATATATGTTAAAAAACCTAACATTGTAAATTACTATTATAATTCACAATGCTAATAACAGTTGAAATCAATATTTTTCCCAAATTTTTTTATCAATAAACTTAATTAATTAATTTAAGCTGTTCATACAATGCTAAGGTGTGGTACCTCTGTTATGAAAAAACAAAACGAATTAAACTTGGTTCAATTCTTCCATAAAATGAAAAAAAAAAGAAGTGAAATAATGGTTCAAATCTCAGCTATCATATGTATACATATACAAAAATATCGCTTATTTATCTTTATAAATCATCAACTTGAGTCATAGATCTCATTTTAATTGATAATCGAGTCAAACTGTTTGAAACATACACAACTTGCATTCGAAGAATGTAAACTCGAGCGGAAAAGGAAAGTGGCCATCTCCAAGGACATCTCTAGAGTAGGTTTTTTTTTTTTTTTTAAAAAAAATTTAGCATATTAAAAAAATTTAAAAAAAATAAAACAAAAAATAAAATATTTAAAAAAACAATACAATTTAAAGAGTAGTTAATAACATCTAAGACTCACAAATGATATATATCATTAACAAATTTATAAAATGACTTAACATAAATTCCAACAAAAAAAGCAAAAATAAATAAATAAATAAAAAATTTTGAAATCATATCAAAACTTTGATGATAATACAATTGATATCATCAAAAAACTTTTGATGAGATAAATTAAACGACATTAAAAAAAATTACGAATAATAATTGGAGTTTCAAAGTATTTTCAGGATCTTTTTCTCTCTCTCGTCTTTCTTTTTTTTATTTATTATAATTTGTGCCAAATTATTTTATAATTTAAAAGAGTTTGTAGTGACACAGGACTTGTAATTATATATATCATTTACAACTTTTTAAACCATATTATTTTTTAAATATTTTTTTAACCATGTAATATTTTACAAATTTATTTTTTTATTATGCTAATGGAAAAAAAAAAACACTTCTCCATCTCCTTGATCTAAAAGGAAAGGACAGATTCATAATTGTGTTTCCTATATTATTACACCTCACGGTCCTCACCTCTTTCCTAGCTAAGAATTTAAAGGGCATTATTGATGAATCATGTCAGTACTTGAAAAAGATATTTTATTACATATTAAAGCTTTTTTTTTTTTTTTCAGAATTCAATTATTCATCAGGGCCATTAAATGAATTTACTTATTTATTAAATGCAACAAAGCGACAATGTAGGACCAATGTTGCCCACGTGGCAGACAGCATCGTCCTTCATTTCCACATGGGCCCCAACCCTAGTTAGAAACTTAGAACCGATCATATTGGTCCATCACATGGGGCACTACCTCCCAAATCTTCTTCTTTTTTTTTTTATTTGAGAAATTTCCAATTTTAATTAAATTGGAATATAAATAAATATAATTTAGTAGGTTCTAGCTATAGTATAGCTATGCATAGCATAATTATAAGACTCAATTCATGCATTTACCCATTTTAGGACTTGAGACATGAATCGGATGCGTCAACGGTTAGTCAAACTAACCAAGTTAGGATTTATAGAAAAAAAAAAAGAAGTACAAAATTAACCAACTTGATACATGAATTTATTATGGTTTGTTTTCTTTGTGAATATTCAAATTTTATAATTGAGTCGAGAGTTTTACAAGTTAATATAATTAATTAAAAAAATTTTATTTATTTTTTTAATTAATTTTTTATTAATTTCATCTTTTGATATTTGAATTGATTGAGAACTAAACTTTATAATTTATTTCAATTTTATTTTATGGTTAGTTCATATATAATGTGTGTTTGGTTAAAATTATGGTTTGACTTTATTTTGCTAAAAATCATGGGATAATATGTTTGGTTAAAATTGCGGTTGAGGTTGATGTTGTATTTAAAATGACTAAAAAGGACATAAATTAATTTATTATTTGTTTTAGTAATTATACACATACTAACTCAAAAACAGACCTTGATTTTAGATTTCCACCACTCGTTAGTTGCTGAAATTGTTCCAAGTTCAGTACTCCAGCCTACTCCGGTTTCAGAAATCAACTGTTTTCTATATTCTCCAATCCTTTTTTATTCCGTCCCACTTATTCTTTAATTGTGCTTTCATTAATGCATGATCAATCTTCTCATTAAAGCAATTCATAACATATTTCCAACCAGCTTTGTCGAAATGTGTGTTCGGTCTCATACCTTTCTCAATTGCTTTGATACAAATGTCACAAAATGTGTTCAATATCTCTTCAGTCCAGTAAGCCTTATCTTGTGATTGAGAATCTTCCATGTTCTCGGTTAAAATCTTTTTTCTAACATACAATCAATAGGTTAATTTCCTAGAGGCACTATACCAAGCTTATAAAAATAGCAATTAAAAGAAACCCATTCAAGGTTAGAAAAACCATTTACATAATAAGGAAATCAAATCATTAAGCATCTAATCAAGTTAATTTATTCATAAGATGTTGATTGATCTCACATAAAAGCAGCACAAAATTCATAATATTAGAACAAAAAAAAAATCTAAACCTTTAAACAATTTGCACTTAGAAAATACAAATATTGACATTTACAGTGGCAGTGCATTAGAAATACATAAGGGCATGGCTTAATTGTTGTTACGGTTAGATCTAAACATCAACATGTAACCTGAAGGAAAAAAAATCTAAGTCCTGCAGTGTAGGATGTACCTAAACATATCTAAACCTTTAAACAATTTGAACTTAGAAAATGCAAATATTGACATATATAGTGGTAGAGCATTAGAAATACATTAAGCCAATTGCTATTGTGTTTTTACGGTTAGAACTAAACATTACAACATGTAACCTGAAGGAAAAAAAAAAAAAAAAAACTAAGTCCTGCAGTGTAGGACGTATCGAAACAGAGATCGGGTGCTTGTTGTACTTTCTAAGAGACAGATTTTTCCCTTTTAGGTTCCTGACAGAAAACAGAACACCAAATAATTATAACCAGAAGATGGGAATGATAATTACAGATATTGGGCATTGTAGTTGCATGAAGATGTTGAAATATATTATGAAGAACATTACCTTCAACATCATCATCAATTTCAGCTTGTGCTGTAGTGTTGGTTGTGCCTCAACACATATCAGTGTTTTGTTTTCCAAGAGACAAAGATGTTAGATCTTTGGTTCCACGAAACAAATTAGAAAAAGGAAGAAGAAATGTATGATTATTGCAAATATTCGGATTTTGAGTTAAATCAATTTCCAAAAAAATTACCTTGAAAATCATAAACACAATTTTTGCATGTCTTCAACCATTTCTGGGTTTTTCAGAACCATCATCAACGCGAACAGACTTGAAGAAGGCAACAGATCTGGGTGTATGGTTTGAGTTTAGGACGGGGGTTTTAAGTTGGAAATGGATAGTCTTTTCCTAATTTGAATGATCTGTTGAAATTATTCCCCAATCAGCAAAAAATCAGTGAGTGTGTGAGGTCTGTTGGATGAGAGGGAGGAACAGTGGCGAGAGGGTGAAGAGAACGATGAGAGGATAAATAGAGGGTAACTATTTTAGATGAGAAAAAATTACTGTGTAACCATGTTTTGTGTCAGCCAACAATTCAGAAAAGCAAGTGTGAGTTGCTTTTGTCTAGCATGTGGTTCAAACGCATGTTATTGTGGGTCCCAGTAAATAATTAGTGTGGTTTGTAGTTAACCAAACACGTAAATATTATGGTTCAATTTGAACGTGGAAGCTACCACGTTAACAAACGCCCTCAAACTCTTAGACGACTCTACTCAGCTAGAAGAACTTCACACAGCTGCTGACCCTATAAGAAAAAATAGAAGAAGAGAGGGTCATCCCATTTATAGGTGTTAACATTTATAGGAGTTAATCCTAACTTATATATATTTGATAGCAAAACAAAAATAATCACAATTAATTTGAAATAAATTGCCTAAAAGCCAACTTCTTTGGCAACAAAAAAGGGATGGAAAAAAGGTCTTAGAACCTCTTGGTTTACTAAGAAAAAATGTTGTCATAACCCATTTTTGGGTTCTTCCCTCCAAATTTATCTTTTTTCTTTAAAAAATAATAAAATAAATAAAAAGTCAAAAATAAAAGTAACAATAAGAAGAAGACTGACAACTTGATAAAAGCAGGCCGAGAAAGTTTTGAATTATATAGAAGAATCAAACTGGAATTTTGGATGAAATTGTGAGCCTAATCATACCCCATTATACTGAAGACTGAAGAGACAATACAAATTCAAGGTCAGATTAAATGATTATTGGATGAATCTGCATAAAAATAAAGTTTAGGGACTTAATTGGATTTTTAATAGGCCAATTTGATTTAATAATGGGTCGAATTAAAAGTTTAATTATGTTTAAGAATTAATTTTAGTCAAATTAAAAGATTTAATTAGGTGGAAAGACTTAATTATACTTTTAATGGGTCAAACTAAGTCCCTTATATATATATATATATATATATATAAGGGACTTAATTAGTGAGAAATTAAGTTTGGAAGCCCAACTCAGACTTAATCAAGAAGATTAAAATTTTAGAGGACCAAACTTAAATTTTATGAAGTCAATTGATTGAAATCAGAGATAAAATTACAATAAAATTAAAGTTTAGATTCAATTAAGGGTTAAATTGAAGAAATTCACTACTAAGGACCTTTTTGAAAAAGACGCTAAACTTTGAGGACTCAATTTAGTTGAAAACATGGGTGAAATTGAAGCAAATTAAAGTTTAATGGTTAATTGAGAATCAATTTGCATAAATCCAAAACCAAGAACCAAAATGAAAAGGCACTAAAATCCAGGGATGATATTGGAGTTTAGCGAGGGTAAAATCGTATAAAATTAAAAGTTTGAAGTTAATTAGGGATGTAGTTAAAAGAAATTAAAAGCTAAATGACTAAATTGAATTTGAGTCAAATCACTAATTAAAACCCTAAGGATGTTAAAATGACGCCGTTTCATTTAAATAAAACGGTACGTTTTGACTAAAATGACGCTGTTTTGACCAACAAATTAACAAAAAAAAAGGGACCCCAGATGACTTGTCGCTTGAATTCTGTTCATCATCTTCAACCTTTTGTACCTGAAAGGTTGCTTAGGTGACTACTTTTCAAGGGCATTTAATGCCTCATCTCTTTACCAAAAAGAACAAACAAGACACCACTTTGATGGCCTGACACTATACTACACCCTAATGTAATTCTTATCGGCTGATTACCTCTATGGCTGCCATGGTGCCGCCCCAAAGAGGTTGACTTGATTCGCCTTTAGCAGCCAAATTTTGCAACTTATGATGATGACTTTAGGCCAACGATTGAGATCCTTCCCATTTAAATTAAGAGCTAAGATTTGTCTTCAATAAAGACAATATGTCCCTCTTTCATCCTTTATAAATAAAGGTGAATTTTGGGCATTAGGGAAGGAGAAATTGAAAGAGAAAGTAGGCAAAAAATTCAACCTTTTAACTGCTCAATCAACCACCCTTCCTCTTCTCCTCTAGTTCTGGCCATCGTCAAGAACAAAAACCACACCAACAACTTTCATCCCCTTTGAACAAACCACTTGAGACAACAAACTCTTCTCCTCTACCTCACCCGTGAACAACAGTGCCACCGCAAGCTTCCTCTTCTTCCTTTACACAGTAACCTCCAACAATGATGTTGGGAGCAAATCCAGCAGCACCTCAGCCATGTCAGTAGACTAGTAACATCAACAACACTTTTTCCCTTCGCCAGGTAACCACCATTTCCTCATGCTTTTTATCTCCTCATTTGCATGAAGGATGTGAATTAATTCACATCCTACAGCTGCTGACTTTCGTCATCAAAGGCCAAGATAAGTTGGACCCATTTCAGCCCAGCTTATTCTAAAAAAAAAGAAACAAAAAACATAAAACTCACTCACGTCCATCATATTGTATTTCCTATGCTAAGACAATTTTTAATATTAGCGGCCATTTCATAACACTAGCTATGCAAGCTCTTCTAATGGCATGATATTTTCCATTTCTATTATGCAGAACCAATTTCATAGCAACATACTGTTAAAAAATAATATAAATATATATTAAGATTTCACCTAAAAACTTAAGCTTTTGAGTTGAATTGATTATTTGATATAATATCAGAACATTGATAATCAAGTGATTACGAGTTCAAATCTCATCATCCTTATTTATTTGATAAAAATTAAGCACAATGTAATGTAGACCTGTACCAGTTTCAAGTTTAAAGAGCTTTCACTTGAGAGGGTGTGTTTAAGAATAATATAAATCACATCTTAAAACCTCACCTAATAGCTTAAAAGTTTGGATTGAATTAATTTTTACACACACACACACACACACACACATATATATATATTGGATCAATTACCAGGGCTTTTACATCTATATCCTCACTTTTGCATCAAAAGCTTGGAGCACCTCTCTTTATTTCCATATGTTTAAGCATTAAGCTTTTGTTTGAAAATTTTTAATTTGCTTCACTTGGTGTATTGCAAGAACATACAATCCTGCTCTTCCATTTTGCTGTGCACTTAGCTCCATCCTTGCAGCATGCATTTCAGCCATTCAAACTTGCTTTGGTCTTAGCAATTCTATCTTTTTAAGCAGTCATTCGTCAATATCCTTATGGAAGCCTGCGCGACCAACCCATCTAATTGATATCTAAGTGGTTGGTGGCATCGAGATGTTTTGTCTTTAGGCTGAAAGTCATATATTTTTTTTTCTGTTGGTTAGCATCAATATTGAAGCCCTCAATCTATCTCTCATATATCTATTTGCCATATTAGATTGGGCATAATTGACTGTTGATTGCAAGCTGGAGATTCAAATTCTGCAGAAAACAGGGAATTAGTGGCCTACTGATCATCCTTCCCTTTCGAACAAGACAAAGAGAACAACAACAACAACACACACACGTGGGTTTGATCAATTTGCTACTATATGCGAAGATTAGTCAAAAAAAAAAAAAAAAAGGAAGAAGGAAAGAAAGGAAGAAGGAATAAAAAAAAGAAAAACTAATAAATTAATTTATACTAATAGTGATATCTATGATTTTGTGGAATATTAAAAGAAAAAAAACCTTTCTTTATCATTAATATTGAAAGTAAACTAACAAATTCAACTTCTTCTTTTTTTTTTTTTTAAGAAACGAATTCAAATTTAATTAATTAAAGATAGCCACACAACCTAATTTCCCAATTGTCTAGTACAATAATTGGATCGTAAAAAAGGATACAAGAGAAATAAATACAATAAATAAGTCATGAGCTCAGAAAAAGAAAACCACGCTATTTAATGTGTTGATTAATTACACGGGAGATGAGTAAGTTTTTTTAATCAATTTGTTCTTACCATACAAGAGAACTTTATGTCAGAACCAACCATTCAGCAAGACTCCATTAATTTCCTAACCAAGAAAAAGCTTGGCTTGAAGATTTAAGATGATCTTTAATGGTGGCTGACAAACCCAGCAAAACAATCTGCTTTGATGCCCTTTTTTTCCTTTTTCTTTTTTATTTGGGTCCATTGCATCTTGGTGATCAGCGATAGTGATTAATGTTGGCTGACAAAATAGGCTGATAGTATTGTATACAGACCCCATTGCAGCTAAACCACCAAGCCAGCTACCAGCATAGGCGTCCATATATAATTTAATTTTTAGAATTAATATGCTAATTAATGTATCATTTTGCCTAGTTTTTGTTTGAGTTTGATTTTGTTAATTACTCACACCCCGGGCAATTCAAGCCACAGGTAATTAACATTTTATATATATATATATTATCTCTGAAAATCACCATATGAGAATTTACATGGCCAATCACCATTGCTCATGCGATTTGTTTTTTGTTAATTTATGATACTCAAGATAGTTATCCTGTTTTACCCATACCTCTTGATCACATCACTTCATCTCTTCATGTTACTTATGATTCCACGTCTCTCAACATTTCATCTCCAAACCTAATTTATCATCCTTCTCCTTTGACATCTAGTCCTTCAAGGACAACATCTTAGAAACTGTATAAATTTTGCCATAAAATCAACCATCTTTACATCATTCTATACACCCTATACACACCTCTCGTCTTAGAGATTTTCATGTCAATCATGCCTTATTGTTTGACTCGACTATCTCCTCTTTTATCATGTACAATACTTGAAAATTATCAAATTATATTTGATTAAATATTTTTAAGTGTTAAAAATATTATTTTATAGTAGCACATAAAGTTGATAATTAGAATTGAAGCATACAATGTAATTTATTGTGATATTAAAATGTTTTTATGCATGATGGATGATTGTGGACATTAAAAATCAATGTGATTGTATTTTTATTTGATGGCTGAATGATTGTTATTTTTATTAAATAGAGCTTGTGTGTCCTGCCTTATATTTATTTTTCTTCTGGGTTGTAATTTTTTTTTTCTCATCTAATTCCCATCAAATGTAATTTAAGGTTTCTTAATTATTATATAAATGTTATCCTATGAGACTTAATTAATTGATAATAAATCCCTTACTAATATATTAAGTAAAATTTGAGAACATGAATAGTTGCCTTCTAATTTTATAAGCATAAAACAAGAGTTTTATTTTTGAATAACTTGTCGAGTCACTGAAGGTTACTGTTAATCGAACATGTTTAATGCTATAAATTGGGTTATATTTAACTAAACTATATGATTTGGATGAATCACTCATGATCATATGAGGTTAGAGACATGTGTTAGGCAAAACATATAAGATATCTTTAGATAAAAAGTTATCACCTAATTGATTTGGGAGTCATATAGAGATGTGATTGATAAACTATGTTATCTATTTAATTTAATTCATTTTGATTTATTGAGTCACTCAAGGTTAGATAAATTAGATGGGATCTTAGCCTACTAGGAAAATCTAAGTGAGATTTCCTGAATTAATAGGAAGGGTTATTAATTTACAAGAAATTATAGTAGGAGACCAAATTAGAATTAAAGACCTTATCTAAATTTAGAATTTAAATATAAATTGGTTGGTAGATTGAAATGAGTAGTAATATATCCCTATAAAGGATACTTTATGCTAACAAATTGACTAAACCAAAAATTTTGGATTGACACTGAAATATAAGAATTGTCCTCAAGCATGAAAAGAGGTTTTATATTCTAGAAAATCTAATTCCAAATGCCTCTGCTGAGGATACTAAATAAGAAGTTAGGAATGAACATCAGTGTCATATTGATGACGATGAAGAGGCTACATATGTGATGTTATATAGCTAGTTTGTCACCTGAACTTCAAATGTAGCATGAGAATATAGATGTCCATACTATGATTATGCATCTCAAAAAATTATTTGATGAGGCCAATGAGATTGAGAGGTATGAGACCTGTAAGGAATTGTTCCACTACAAGATGACAGTGGGTTTTTTAGTGAACACCTGTGTTTTGAAAATAATTGGCTATATTGAGAAATTAGGCTAATTGGGTTTTGTCATGGACCATGAGTTAAGTGTTGACTTGGTCTTGCAGTCATTATTCCAAAGCTTTTCGCAATTCATTATGAACTATCATATGAACAAGTTAGATAGTACATTACCAAAATTGTTTAGTATGTTTAAGATTGCTAAAAGAGCCTTTAAAAAGGACAAAAAGGCAAGTTCTTTTAGTTTAGTCTTTTATAATGTCTAAGAAGAATGATAAGAAGAATAAGTGTATTGTCTCTAAAGCAAACAAACCTACTAGGGGGCATAAAAAAAGACAAGGGCATTTGTCATCATTGTAGCGAGAAAGGATATTGAATAAGAAATTGCAAGGAATATCTTGCAACCGTAAAGGAAAAGAAGCTTAATGAAGCTTATACTTTATGTATGTTTATATAATTGAAAACTATCCCACTACTTTGCATTGTAGTTCTTGGGTATTGGATATTGAATATGGTTTTCACATTTACAATTACATGTAAATATATTCCTAAGGCTAAAACATTGGATGTTTAGCCTAAACCCTTAAGAAACATAAAATCTCTTTAAATTTGGTAGGACATGTCCTGTATCAATGAGATAAAGACCTTTTATGGAAGTTGTGAATGATATATTACTTATAATTGATGAGCCTCCCATTTACTTGGAAGTAACATATGATATTTATTCCAAGAAATGACTTGAAGCTATGAACTTCATATACTAACCAAGTTTGTAACTTGGTTGATCCACTTGAAGGGATAAAACCTAATAGATCTAAGTGTGTCTTTAAAAGAAAGACTAACATGAAAGGCAATGCATAAATATACATTACAAGCTTTAAAGACTAGGAATATTAGATTTTGATGGATAATCAACAAATTTGATTTCACAAAAAATATAGATAAACCTTGTGTTTACAAAAAGGTTAGTGGGGGTGGTGTTGTTTTTCTAATATTATATGTAGATGACATATTAGTGTTAAGAAATGACA
>Ga0307517_10005193_pt1 | contig 19736 bp, 24 predicted proteins | sample 23_EM_MG_FD_194515 | JGI IMG/M metagenome (GOLD analysis project Ga0307517, IMG submission 194515) | Populus trichocarpa ectomycorrhiza microbial communities from riparian zone in the Pacific Northwest, United States - 23_EM | ecosystem: Host-associated > Plants > Roots > Unclassified | place... | reverse complement strand
ACATCGGCATCGGATTACCCTCTGCAAATTATAGTCACTTTCTTTGCCTATTGCAACGCATGCATATCCCACAGTATATCGGATTCCTAGAACTCAGTACTCACACCCTAATGTACTTTTCAAGTTTCGGAATCATAGTTCTAGAACTTCCGCAAACGTTCGCTGTATCCATGGCCGTGGGAGGTCGTTCACAGGGCACAGGGTTTCCCCAAGGCCACCATCCCGGGCCGCGTTGCCAACGTTGGTATCAGATAGCCTTTCAGTGTTATTTAATTCAGATCAGGCCGTGTAATAAGCGAAGTTTTGCTCCGGTCGAGATTCGCGGGTCTCTGAAGTTTGGAGAGTTCGGGATCCGGGGCGACCTTGGCCTGCGGGAATAAAGAGGAAGGAGGGATAACTTCGTCTGGACGTCCCAGTGCAGATGAATGTATTTTTCTTGCAACGATATACTACGCCGCATTGTTCGAAGGGAAACATGGGTATTGAACTACATAACCGCATTGGCCGTCTCTTGATGGACGCGTGAATAAACGACAAAGGCGAGAAGGAGAAAAACGGAGACAGCGGTTTGAAGAGCGTCCCGCACGACGAAACCAACTTTCCCAACTCCCAAATTTCAGCCACTACTCGTTGGGCACGTCCAATCGCCGAGCCAAGAGACACATTTTAGGCATCAAATCAAGCCACCCCCCACCCGCGCCGACCTTTCTAGTAGCGAACTCCCTTCAGTGGAGGTAGAGTGAGCGGACGATGGGGTCGAGATTTCTGGTAGTTGGATTGCTCCTCGCGAACATAAGTTTCTCAGAGAGACGATCTGGACAAAGTTGGAGGATGGGTCAAATTCTACCCCACGCGCTCACAACGAGGTTTCCTTCCCCGCCTCTCGTAAACGACGCTGAGGGTTGTGTTGAGTTGTTGAAACGAACTGAATACAGCGCACAGAGCAAGGATGGTTCGATGAGATTTCGGAGTGCGATCAACACTGGCAAGAGGGTAGTTGAATAGAGAATGCTGGCGAATACAAACAGAGGACAGCGAGACACAGAGAGGCATGGAGTAGAACAGAGAAAGCAAGAGTGCGTGGCCAGCGCACGATGACCAGAGACAACAAGAACAAGAGTTGGGATAGGCGCGAGTGAGTCCCACACAGATCAAACAGATTCCATGCGCCTCTCTGATCACGTCAGGGAAACGTCCTTCGGTGTTGGCTTGTAGCGAGAAAGCAGATACGAATACGTCTCATTGATCTAGGGTTCCACAACCATCAGTCGATCCAGGAAAAGGAAACACAAGGAAAAGCGCCAGAGGGGTGAGGTGGAGAATGGGGGGATTATAACGCGATCGAGTGATAACGAAACCGAGCGTGGGGGTTGTGTAAGTTCGGACGACTCTTTACGAGGTGAACCCCCCACGGGTCTAGGTTGTCCGATGCCGTTTCGAGATAGCGATGATGTTCAGGGGTGGAAAGACCGGGATCCATCACGTACCTTCTCAGCCTTCGGGACGCCGTCGGGAACAAATCTACACAGCACAGTCGCTGATTCAAACCAACGCTTGGCCTCGTTGAATTGGGTCGCGCTACAGAACAACGGGAAGAAGGAAAAAAAGGTGTAAGTCATCAGACCACGAGGACGGTTACGGCCAATGTTCCGATGCGGGTGACAAGGAACCAAATACACCGATGGTCGGATGAACGCCCGGCATACAGGCGACCATGCAATGATGGGTCGAGAATGGGAGGTGTGAGAACTGAAAAATGGTGTACGAACTGTAAGCATTCTATACCAGTGTTGTACGTCGTCCCCAATAGCCACTGGCGCTCTTCGATGGGATAATCCTGAACGGAAACACGATTGGTCAGGAGATCAGGGATAAGTCTAAGAAAAGCAATCAAAAATAGCGGTGTTTTCCGCAATTGGACACGCTCCGTAACGATAACCATAATACACATACAACCCCCCCCCCCTCTCGGATAAAACCGAACGCAACGCACGCACCTCAACGTTACGCTGTTCCTTCAGAACACTGATCGCCTGCTCCACGAATCCGATAGCCCTAGGACGATCAGAATTTGAATCTCGAGAGAGGAGAATCGTGCAGATGGCGCGCAGCCACCTCGAGAACTTCTCCAACGATAACGTGCTATGTTCTAGACTTGCGTGAAGAATGGACTGCGGGAGCACCGAGAGGTGGTTCAATGATGGAGCGCTCGCTTGCGTGATTACTCAGGACATGGGCGCACCTCTAGAGCACTGAATAGAACTGAAGGGAAAGATGGTAATACCAAATAAATGAATCACGAGACCATCAGACCGCCCCGTGACTTACCATCTACTGGGCAGTCCTTGTGAGCCCACTTGATTTGGATTCCGTTAGAAAATCTGCACGGCTGGACCTCCCCCTCGCGTTGGAGGGACGCACCAAAATGTCCGCGATGGACTCAGTAGTGTCAGCCCCTTGTGAATCGGATCGTCCAATTTCCTGGAAACGCATTTGAAACTGTCCGCGAACGATGAATTTGTCGAACGAGAGTCACCTCTACAATGGGCGGAATCCGTTTCCAATCCTTGAGCGCACACCAGATCTCGACCTGGAACACCCTGAGGATGTGAACGAATGAACGACACCGGTCAGCGACCACGTCGCCGATAGAACGATTATCTGTCACGAGTTTCGTGATCCTCTCCTTGGTTTCAACCACCTCCTGAACGATCTTCCGCCTTTTGTCCTTCGAATCGTCAATTTTCCGCGCATGAATGAAGAACGCCTCATGTCCCAGCCCCACGAAGAACCAAGGAGCGACCTACCTGATTGGCCACGTTATCCGTTTCGAGCCGCCGAAGGGCAAATACTGTGCAACATGATCAGAGGGAGAGGGTCAAGTCGAAGAAAAAAGGTTCAAAGAATCCGCCATCAAGCATGCTTACCTCTTCCTGCTGTTGCGGCAAATGACGAGCATGCGATATGATCGTGGACCTCCGAAGAGTCCGTCAAAAGCGTGTGATCACGGTATGCCTCAAGAAGCTAATAGCAAAAAAAAAAATTATGAAGAAAACATCAGGAACCCTCTTCCCTTCAGCGATCAAACTAGATTGGGCTAAGGAAAGTCAACCCTGACCTCTCTGCTGATATCGAAAAGGTCCGATACAAGATCGTCCGGACACTCCCATGTCGAACAGCCCTTGACCGCCGAGTTATACGCCATCCTCCACAGCCATGAGATATCCCGAGCGATCACGGTAATTCCTTTCTTGGTCGAAACCCGAGATATCAGGTCTTTGGCTATCATACATGAAAACGTCAGCATCACTGCGGCATACAAGACAGAAATGATAATGAAAAAGGCCACTAAACCCGTTCTAAAATGCTTCACCAGAGATGCCACGAGGAGGTGCCTAAAAAGGAAAGTGTTTTTTTTTTTGGGTCCTTTCAGAATTTGACCAACGGCCATGCTGACAAGTGTAAAACCACTCGAACTCGAAGCTTACCGGTTGTGGGGTACATTATCTAACAACGAGTGAACGAGGCGGACTATGCACCGAACCAACGTGATCACTTCTACATCCGCTCCGAGGCCGCTCTCATGCTTGAGCGTCTTCAGAAGTGCCTCGAGGACGATTAACAAGAGGTTCTTCATATCAGATTCATGTGCCATGCTCGTCGCCAGAAGAAGCATCCTGCGGTCAAAGTCCGGCGAGCCCACAATGGCCTTGACCGCCGAAACGGCTATGTGATCCAGATTCAGTGCCAACCCCACCCCAGTGATAAACGTACACAAACCATCGTCCTCTAACCCTGTGGGAAAGGGTAACCCGGATCAGACTCGTTTTGAACGATAAAGCATGGGATGAAACCGTCCGCGTGGGGGGTGCAGGATGTGATGGATAAACAGATACCTTGTTTAACCGAAGCCAGGAGGCTAATGTAATGAGTTGCAGCCTCGTTTCCTGGACACAGTCGAACGACGGCGGCCGCACTGGCATACTCTCGCTGTTGGATGTAACAGAGCGCGGCCTTTCGGTAACATTTCATAGTTCCCTCACTAAAACCCCGGAACAACTGATGGGTGCCTCCGAGAAACCAATCAACAGCAGTGTCCCAGCGACTCGCCTGATAATGCCGGTCGCCATACTGCCACAACAGCTTCAAGTAAAACGAAGTGAGATCATGAGCGGACGTCGTCAGGTGATACCAAATCCATCTCCACGAAAAGACGTACAGTGAGGCACGCTGTGATTGAAACCCTTGATAATTCGCAATCCCCTGATTTCACACCTGAAATGTGCCGTAATTCGGCTCAAAAGTTACAAGGTATGCCGACAGAGGAGATGAACGAAAGACCGTCGGACGTACATGAAAACGCTGTGCCCAAATCCTTCATCGCCTTTGAATGGTCGTCGTCTTTGGCGCAATGAAAGATCAAGAACAACAGCAGACGTTCAATGGTTTGGGCCCCCCCTTCTCCACCGGATTCAACGCACCGTCGAATGCAATGGAGTAAGATGGACGTGACCAATCCGCTTCTCATCGACGTATTAGGGGACATGGACCAGCACGGTCAATTACGCACTCACTGTTGTTGGATAAGGGTTCGTAATTCACGAAGTACCCTGTTCGGAGAATTAGATCCGGACCATCGGCTGTTGTCGTGAGACTCCAATAGGGTTCCCCGTACTCGGTGATCTCAGCCTCGGACAACGTCATATTATCGATGATAGATTGGAACGCTGTGAAAGGCGCATCAGACCAACGTGCCGCGCATGCGTGGGAAGTCGAACGGAACGGTGGAAGCAAAACTAACCCTCAAGAAGCGCACCGTCACCACCACCCCTCCGTTTCAGGAGAGCCAGGCGCATCCATCGCAGGTGTTGGTACTCCGCACCCTCCTACGATCCCCATGTCAGGCAATTCAATTTCGGGGGTTCTAAAACGTAAACGCAGGTACCTGGTTCTCAGTCGTGGCAATAAGTTCTTGCAATGCAGTTTCCGCGCGCGTTAAATTTTCTGGATCTTGGGACGGCGACAAATAGTACGCCCGTGCTGCCGAAAGGAATAAGAGCAAGGAGTCATCAGTGAGATAACAAACGAATGGGGAAGTGACCATCGCCTATGCTGCGCACTAACCCAACGTTCTCAAGATGGACCGCTGCAACAATCAGCGTTCGATCTGTATTGAAAAAATCAGGCGAACGAGGGTGGCTTACCTTGAGCTCCGCTGAGCCGGGACATTCCACATTGTCCACCTGTTCTGTCACTGTAAACGCCTTCTGAACCCATTTGACTGAGTCCCGGGCCCTGGCTCCTTCAACGCCAGCAGAACCTTCGACGCCCGTCTGTCGGAGAAGGGATTTTCCTATGTCAAGAAGTTTCGCTGCCAATGTTTGCCGCTAGTACGGGGGGGGGTGATGAAAAAGTTCAATATCGAAAAGTTCAATCAGGGAGCTGACAACTCGCTCTCCCACTCACATCACGCGACGGAAGAAAATTGTATTGGTCACCGTCTGGTTATTGAACGCGTTTTGGCAGGATCACGTGAAGAATTTACGATAGATTTCCCCCTAGGTTCAAGATCAAGTGTGGAGGTGTGGCGATAAAAAGTCTCACCCGTGATTTTTTGTAGCATGAATTCAGCCACACCATCATTACCCTCTCTCCACGCCTGCGTTGAACCGATTGTGAGCCCTTGTGTCCATTCCTGATCGGACCGAGAATCTAGGCCCAATCCCGCAAAAAACTCACAGCTTCCATCCGGCTAGAATAGTACACGAGCATCGCCTGGATTTTAGCCCGGTGATGTAACCCAGTAGCATCAGCCGCGTTTCTCAGTCCTTCCTCGAACTAGCACGGCGTAAGACGCGTGGCGATTACGCGGACAGATACGTGAAAAATCGGATGCATCAAGGTCTCAGCCAACTATTGCCAGCGAAATCGCATGCGGGAGAAGGAGAATGACGGTACCTTGGCAGCACAGCCAAGAACGTTGGCGGCAACGTCGGCGTTGCCAATCTCTATAGACTTTTTGAATCAATAAAAGCCGACGGATACATTGAAAAGAAAGAAAGGAAATGGTCGGATGAGAAAACTCCACGCATCGAAATCGCCAGAACGGAATGACAGCGGTGTTGTAAAAATAACACGGGTACCCTTTTTCACAAACGACTCACCAGAAAGGCTCGCGCCGGCTTTACTAGCCAATTGGAGGACATGGATGAGGGCTAAACGGACGAACGTGTGGATCAATCAGTTCCTAAGACAAAGGAAGCTCGTTGATGGACTCGGTCGGACTTTCAATCGCAGGCGTCTGTTCCAAGCCAGCTATAATGAGTCGGAAGCCCGCGTGTCGCACTTTTTTAGGGAGGGCGTGGCGTAAGGGCGAAGAGAATGGGGTGGCGAAGAATGTAATCAGACAACACTGAAGCAGGGGTTTGATTGATGTAAGCCGGCGTCAGGGACTCACAGCCTGCAACCAGCGGTCGCCCCTCCGGACCTAGAGCAACGATTCCAGCAGCGTTCCACAGATTGACGCCTACGCGAGTTTTCGTTCGTTTGTCAGCGTGCTGGGTTAGGCTCAAGAAGCTCGAGAAGGTGGAAAAACCTAACCCTCACGATCTAGGGCATCTACTAAATCCGATTTCACCGCGCTAGTTCTCGAGCGCAGTTGACTAAACGTCTCTGCCAGCGATGCGACGTGGGTTAGATCTGCACCAAGCGTTGCAGGCCTTGTTGCCTCTTCAGCGTTGTTCAGGTTGCGTTTGATTCTGATCAGAACATCTGGGATTACGATTAGTACGCGCGTTTCCTTTCCCGCTTTCGAGTGAACACAGGCTTGGAAACCAGACCCTGGATGGACGTGAAAACGTTTTGCAAATCTCGAGGGTGCTTCCGAACTGGGGACATGGGCGGTCAAGCGATAGACGCGTCGGTGGAGATCGGCACGTGATGGCGGTGGCCACGCCGGAGGGTGGACCACCCTGAACAGCGAATTTCCGGTGAATGTTCAATTTCAATCCACAATGCGTGCGTTCGCGTGAAGTAACTTCATAGCAGTGGGGGTGTATTGTACGGTAACTGTAGCCAGACAGGTTGCGTCTCACGTTATGATTCAATCGCGCTTGGTACAATGGGGAAACCGTTTACGTCTCGAGGGCAGGAGTTTTTACGCGCGGCGCGGCAGGTAAACGTGCTTCGAAACCGAGGTCGAGACCAACACCCCCCCCCCGGCCGCTGATGAATCGCCCTAGTCCAAGTGGTCCGTATCGAGGGAACTCCCATCTCAAGTCAGACGATCTTATCAGCATGGAGATCGCGTGTATGGTGCGCGATCTTCCCCCAAGCCCCCACGCCACCCACCCGACCTACCGGCGAGATGACACAACAGCTCGAGGGTGTTTGTAAATCGCGCTATCGGATGAACAGGTTTGCAATGACGCCGTACGGAGGGTCGGGAGGAAAATAAATTGCTGCGGATCCCTGAGCAGAACGAGATTAGTTGTGCTGAAAATGCCGTTGAGCGCATCGAACAAGTCTGATCCCTCATAGGCATACGCTATAAACCTAAATGGAAGGGACATTGCCAATGCGCAGTCCCACCAGGAGGGCGCGAATTTGTCGTGGCGAGAGACCAGGCGACCTTTCATCACAGGGTAATGAATGAGGTGCCACGCTCCTTTTGGGTCTAGCGAACTCCAGCCGTTCATGATATTGATAGCGCGACAGCAGGGAAAAGTAATTCTTGGAGGAGATGACCCAAACCCCAGACCCAAGGACACTAATGACCCGTGAGCACTGTTCGAGGTGAAGCAATGACAAATGCAGAAACATCAAACAATGACCACGATCGATCTGCAGCGGAGAGGGTAATAACCCTACCGACTGATTTCCATTCCACGGTCCGCCGATGGTCGAGCCGATAAAATTTGCAAAATCCATCTCCCGCCTGTCACCGAAGCGGCCCAGCCGACCCCACTTCATAAGTAAGCAACGGGGTCGGACCGTGGGCATCACATTTCACCCGTCGCCACGCCGGTGACAGAGAGAAAAAGCGCACTGGTCCATAGTAGTCGGTGACCAGAGAGGGAACGGCTGAAGTTTCCGGCATTTCGGTAGAGCCACGCCCGCCCCACGCGCAGTCACCCCGCAAAAGGGGGGGGGGGGTCAACTCCTAGAGCACGATGGTCGCATGGTCTCCTGTGGCCCAAGCACTGAGACCACTGAACTCGGAGTTTTCAAAACCAAAGAGGAGCGCACCACCATTCGCGTGGAACGGAAAAGCACTGCCCAACCCTAACCTATTCCAGCCAAGGAATGCAGCCCGCCCCTATCACATGCAAAGCCCGATAAGTATTGCAGCCGGGAGGAGTTGAAACAACGAAGGGCGAGAAGTATTGGAGCAGGATGATCGCAAGGCCACAGGGTAGGCGAACTCCTGAGAAAAGCATAGTAGTTTCGCTTGTCCGCAGCCGCAGCGCGGAACGCTATACAAGACAAAGACTTGTAGGACAGAGGTTCCACGGGGGCCGGCTGGTCCCTGTTTCAAGTAACAGGGGGGAAGATTCCTAAAGCCTGTGAGACAGCGAGACAAGATTCTCATGGTCCGGATTCCAAAATGGCCCCAGCCCGCCCCGCTCCGCACACCATCTGGAAGATGAAGGGTTCATGAAGGATCAGAGGAAAAAAAAAAAAAACAGCGGGTATCCACACGGTCGCTCCTTGATCAGGGCAGACGCGATTAGCCTGCGAAAAACGAGCCACATGAAGCATCTGTTCTAATCGGAGGGGCCGAGGAGAAATCCCGCGACGGAAGTTCAAGAGAAACCCGAAGGAACAATCGTGTCGTGGGAGTAAAGTTCGCTGAAGTGGTGCTTCAAACGAAGGTTCGCGTCACCATCCAGCGCACGTCGCCTCGTTGATCTGATCAAAGCGTTACCGCGGATTTCTTCGCTCGCCTCCCCCTCCCCGCCCATCATATCATCCGAAACGTACAACCCGATGGAATCTTCGCGTAAGTGGCACTGGGGACGTGCCAAGGTCCCAGACCTGGGAGCTGTTCTCCTGATTTCCCGGAGCTGGGTCACGCAAAACAGGTTTGGACCCGATAATGATCCTAAAAGTAAGACAACGCGGTAGTACTACTCCCGCTAAGACGACTCGGAAGGGCCGCGCAAGAGGGTTCCTCCTATTCTGTCCGCTTCCCAAACCATAGCAAGAGCCGCAACACCCTGCCGGCCGCGTAACACCTCCCGCTAATAACACCGCACGTTGGAGCAATCGCAGAGAGACAACGGAAGAGACGAACAAAAACAAAAATTTCCGACGAATTTCAGACGGTTGGTCTCCTGTTTTACCCTCCAAACCAAATGCCCGATGATCGATGCGACACTCCAGCGGTAGGAATTGCCGAATGGAGAACGATATTCATGGGATCTAATCAGCACGGAACAGAGGTATTGGCGTAAGGTGACCCACTTTTGAGGCGAGAGCGCGGGAGCCACAAGCTCCCCAGCGCAGCTGACCGTCTGACGCACCTTGTTCCGGGCGCCAGAGAAATTAACCTTGCACCTAACCAAGTCGCCGCTCCCGAGCGCTTAGTCTAACCAAGAATGGCGAAGCCAGCGACTATCCCATCTTGGAGCGGGTGGCGACAGGAGCCGAACCAAACCCAAATTTGATGATGCGATAAAATAATTAGCACCAGATCCAAAACAAGAAAAAGGGAATTTCGGCCGATTCCCACGCGATGGTGGGTGGGGGGGAAGTAAGCAAAAGGTCCCATCGCATCCAGTAGTAACGCCACGACAGTTCGGCTCACGCAGTGTGTAGTACACCGAATGGGGGAGGGAACGTGAATACGAACAAGCTTGATTCCCGATCACATCGGGCCGATAAGAAAAAATCGCACGAAGGGTTTGCATACACCCACGCGCCCAACGAGAGAGAGCGAGTAGGGGGCGAAGAAGTTCAAAGAATGGAACACCGGCACGTGGGGCGTGGGATGTTGAACATTCAATGCAAGGAACTGAAGGGAGGGGGGAGGGAGAACTATACTCCAAAAGGAAAGCTCGATGAGGATCTGAGAGATCTGAGATCGCTAGTGATGGAAAAGGCAAGTGCCGGTCGGGTGTTCCTGTCCAACGACTCAAATCTGGTTCGGGATGGGAAGGCTGAGACCCGTGGACCCGTTGATCCGTCGGTCGAAAAGCAACGCACTTGCTGTGGTCTGTCTAGTCCCCGGGATCGGCTATTGCATTGTGGCGGACAAAACACGTTGAACCCAGATGGTGACAAGTTCGCGCCTTCCAGCAGCACACGCCCAAGACACCCAGTCTCGCCTCGACCCCACTGGAAGGCCCATATCCTTGGAATTATGATGGTCCGTTGGCATCGCTGCGTAACATCTACATAGTCGAAAGAAATTCAAATCCCACATCGGATCCCAATTCACGTTCACAATCGCAGGCGATTATCGATTATCACCGAGGGGGCTAAACTGCAATGCTTCCGTCACACCTCCGACGAGGCCAATACGTTCACGACAGCAACACCAACACTTTTTTTTTTTTTTCATCACTGGTAAACTACACATCTCACGCTATCACCCGAGTCACATATACACCGACCGTGGGCCAGACCCCGCGCTCCTCGCGCAAACCCAAAACCCGAGGGGCAGTGAATATATATATGTAAGTAAAATGAATCACAGGATTACAACACCGTGCGAAAAAAAAAGAGGTCCGGATGCACTCCGGGAAGTCGCACACTTCCATAGTTTGGGTGCATCAGGGGGAACACCGACGGACAGCGTTCATGGCCCACACACATCGATCAGTTCCCAAACTTGCTTCCGAGCCCCCGACCGAACCTTTTCCACTTACGGAGGCATCATGGATCATGGATGCATCGGTATGTAAACCCCCCCTGCCAGCTCCATTGCAACAGATGACGGACGGCTATCCATCCAAGGTTTCGCTCGCGACCATCGGATGGAACAGAAACAAGGGTGTTAGGGCAAAGGGAGAGAGAGAGAGGGTCCAGTCCCCTTCCGCGCGCCCTAAACACTTTTTCATACAACACGTTCTTAGCCCACTTTGGAGAATCGAGGAAAAAATAAAAGGAAAAAACGAGACCTTCCCCAGACCAACCCTTCGGTTCCGCTCTGGGCGCACCCGGTCACACAACCCGGTTTCATGGACCTGGACCCGGCTGACCAACTACAGAACAGTAATCCGACCGAACACATCCAATCCCTCGCACATACATCTCTTGCTGTCCCGCCAACGATCTCGAGGAGTATATTCCTCGAACAACGACTTCCGCAACGCGGTGAAGGTGATCACACAGCGATCAACTCTCAAGTAATCGCGCCTGCCTGGACGGACACGAAAGAACTCTACACGGGGCATTGAATTCACTGAACGTGAACAGCCATCTTTCCATCTTTTCGATGGACGATCGACCCTTTTTCGGACCCTTTCCCTCACCCATCGGCCTCCGGTGAGGTGGGGATAACGTACCACGAACCTACGATGACAGACGTTGATGGTGGATCTTTTTGACGGGGAGGGAGCGAAAGGTCAAAACCACCTGGTGTCAAAGGACCGTAGCCGTAAGACCGTAATATACCGCCAGATCGCCAGAAGACACCCCCAGACCTCTTCGAGACCCAAACCCAAAGGTCCAGCGTCAACGATAGATCCGTTGCATTGATAAAATGGGGCGCAGTGTAACGTTAGGTGTAAGCGTGAAATCTGAGCGGTCCACTCCGAGCCCCTGCCATCCTTTCCACACAATCCCTGATCCTTTTCTCGGTTTGATGGGCCTGTCTGTCGGCTGGGCGATATATGGCTTACCCATGAACAGCACGAAATCTCGAAAGAAACTTGATCACGTCCTTACCACACACGGGATTACTGCATGAAGGATGGGATTTTTCTTTTTCTTTTTCTTTTCATTCTGTCAATCAAATGTAGAACGGCGCAATCGAAAAGAAAGAGATAGATTCATCGTTTTTACACCACGGTTCCCCCCTCACCGAGTAATAGCGGGGACAATGAAACGGAACGTTTTGCGGGTACATCGGAGCGCGGACCGCAACAATAGCCCGCCGGAATCGGAAAATCAAACCACACGAACCCCGAACTCCCCCCCCCCAACGCCGACGACCGTGAGGGTTGCGGTCGCGTGTTGACCCAATGGCACTAATATGATATGTAGTATGATATATATGAGAACGCATCCAAACCCTTGATCCAAAAACCCTAGCCTCAAAACCCCGGTGGGAGAAACCCCCACATCCATCCGGTTGTTTTGTTTTCAATTCCACACATATACAAATGGTGAGAAACGAACACTTGGGTTTTTCACTTGGCATTATCGGGCCATCGATCCATCAGGGTAACACGATGAGAACACGGTGTGGTTGCCAGAAGTACTGCGAGGGTCTATGCGGACAAGACGGGCCTGCAAAGGTCGATTTCCGTTCAAGAAAAGACCTTCGCGAAGCAACGATGGGGAATTGAGATGGACCCGGCTCCTCAAAGAAACGGAAGACCCCCCCCCCCCGTGCGACCAACGAAAGCGATGGATCGATATCCGATGACCGTGAAGCACAGGATTGTTAAGAAATCGAAACCAAATCACACCAAGGGCAACTTTATCTTCCCGGGGAAAGAAAAATATCAATAACGTACTCGTGTATAACTGATACTAGTAGCGACCTTAGCCTTTCAAACGAGAATTATACTCTACTTTATCGTAAACGCGCAAAATGAATGGCGTGGAAATGGCACTACGAAGAAAGGGGCGATGGAATGGGGTTGGTCGTCAAAGCGGGATTTTTGACAACAAATGCAACGTGGGGGACGGCGGAAATGTACAGTACGTGTGAGAGGGAAATAGAATAGGTATGCGTGCGTGCGAGGTAATGATGCTTGCGAAGAAGAAAAAACAAATGAACTGTATCATGCAACGTGGGAGTCAACGGGGTAGGGGCCGGGTGACATGCGAGGCGAGAGGCGAGGAAGGGGAGCGGGGGGTGACGCTGACGGTGGGGAGAAGGAGGGGAGGATAGGGTATGAGCTAGTCACAAAACCAAAGGGAAAAACATGCACAACAGAATTTGAAGAATGTTGGACAAAACGAAGCCAACGAACCAGCAACGGCAAATTAGAACAGACAAACCAGAGAAGGTGCGAGCGACATCACATTCCCCGAGACCGAAGCCAGGTTGAACTCGATTGACCATACGAAAACGGAGCACCATACACAGCGTAAGGTTGCTGAACCCAAGACCGCTGAAGATGTCCGTCATACCCGTAATCGTGCGTATAAGCATACTGAATTCCCACCCCAGGAGGCCCAGCATTGGCGAAAGGTGCAGGCTGAGCTTCAACACCTCGATACCGGTGGTCGTGATCAGCAACGAGAGGAGAGTGTTCAACCGTCTGGTGATACGAGGGAGGAAACACTTTGCCGGCACCAGACACAAGTTCGTTGAACGGAGGCAAACTCATCCTGACATCATCGGAATCGGCCGAAGACGGCGTGGAAGTGGAAACAGATGAAGCGGTCGAACTCAGCGGGGGCACACTCAGCCGATCAGGCGAAGGGAACTGATGTTGATGTGGGTGATAGTGAGGGAGAGTAGGGAGACAGCGGAGCTGTTGTGGATGAACACCGTGGGAAGGGTGTTGGCGGTGTTGAATCTGACGGAAGTCCAGCCAGGCTTCGCGAGAATCGGGACTTGTTGAGGCTGAATGGACAACCATCGGCGCACCACCCGAGCGGTGATGTGGATGTATGGATAGTAGGGTTTGCTGGTGTGAAGAATAAGTCGGCTGGGAACGAGCATACAGTGATTGATCGGGGTTGTTGACCATGACCAGAGGCGACGGGGCAGTCTGGGGGGCAGGGTGATAACGAAGCTTGGCTTTTTTGGCCACGGAGATCGCCTTCCGTTCGGGCTCAGGAGCCTGTTGATTCCGAATCGAGGTAGGAGAACAGGCGAGCGAGTAGTAGTACAGGTTCTATGAAAGAGACATTAGGCCGTCAATAAATGAATGCTAGTACGTAAAAGGGCAAGCCGGTCGTCTTACCTGCGGCGCGGCCCAAGTCCTTTCCCTCTCCTGGAGAGGCCATGCAGCAGATAGCGTCTTTGGAGGAACGTGCTGACCGGATGATGAGACCCACATGCGATCATCTAGCTCAGCGTTTTGAGTGGAACTGGTCACCGCGGGCGAATTAGACGCCAAGCTGAGTTTAGAAAATGGCAGATTATCCAGGGGAGAACCAGACTTGACGCCGTGGTTGACAGCAGGAGACGAGTTGAGCGAGGTGGAACCCGGGATGTTCAGAGACAACGCGGGGGTGTTACGCCGTGGAGCCTTGGTAGGTGGGAACGAAGTGGCAGTGGGAGAAAATGCGTCCTCGGCAGATCGTTTCGCTCCGGGTTTCAAATGCTGGTTGCTCGTGGGTCGTGAAACGGGTTGAGTCGTAGACGTGAACGTGAAAGGGTATCGGAAGGACTGAGAGGACGGTGAGGTAGATCTGGCGCGGTAAGGACGAGTCGGGGTCGCATAAGCTGAAGCAGAGCGGCTGGCAGACCAAGCGTTCGATGGAACATTTGCCCTGGCAGATCGTGTGCTGCGTCCCCGCGAGTAAGAATTCTTCCAGACGTTACCATCCTTCTCTTTGGCCATGACAAGGCCTTTGAGGAGGTTTAACCACGAGTCGTACGTGGTCTTATTCACGTATAAGGAGAAGTCAATTCCGAGGAGGATCTCACGTTCCATCTTGTTGATCTCCTCGAGAGGGATACCAGAAACGTCGGACCAGGTCTTGTTCGTGTACGTGTTGCTTGAATAACGCGTCAGGACAAGCATACAATGATATATGAACAACGCAAACGCACTCGTCCACAAACTTGTTCGCCATCATCAAGGCGGCAATTGCGACCCTAAACTCACTCCCCGGCAGGCTGTTTGTCAACCGATTTCGCTCCTTCAGTCGGTAAATGTAATGGAGGGAGAGGACAATGACCGATTGGGAGACCTGTGTTGTCTCGAGAACCTTCTGCATGAATTGAGTGAAGTGGGGAGAGACGGAGAATTGGAGAGAAGCGGTGTGAGGACTTGAATGCGGAACGAAATGGTGGCGGCGAGACGACGGAGAATTTGAGGAGAACCAGAGGTAGCAGACCATCTCGCAGGTCTTTTCGGCAAGATAGAGGGATGATTGGTGCGAGTTCAGGAACCAATCCAAAAGGATGGGATCCGGGGAACTTGAAGAGCTGTCCCGCAGGTCATCGTCCTCGGACATTGAGCTGTCCTCATCTGCAAAGAAGGGTGTGAGAGGAGGTTCGGGGGGTGCGCGATGCTCTCGACGCACCTTCGTAGCGTTGAATCGGAGGCAGACAGTTTGCGCCAGGCGGGGTGAGGGGTTGCTTTGCAAAGTTGCAGGCATGGATGAGTTCGATTGGGAGGGTGGAGTAGGCGGCGTAAGACATGGGACGTTCGAGGATGGAGAGGGGATTAGCAGAACATAAACGATGGATTGAAAACGGACGAGGAGGGGGAGGGGGGGGTAGGATTATTATAATAAGAAATTTAACGAATGACAGGAGAGACTCAACCCTCCACTTGCCCGTAGATGGAACAGAGATTGAGAACCTGCGATCTTTGATCTAATAACGATCGGGTTGAGTTCCAAATCAGGACGATGAAAGCTCGCTCGGCACGACTCTTTTTTTTTTTTTTTCGAAAATAAAAAACCAACGACATTTCATAATCCGCTCCTCGGCAATTGGTGCCGATCAGCCCATCAACGCAGTCTCCCGGGGATTTCTCCTCAATCTGCACTGATAAGGAAAACTCCCCCAGAAAACGATCCATTTTTGGGAGGTGTTTAAGCGCTCCGATGGGTTTTTTTGGATGTGAATGATTTCGAGAAGGAATTTATTTCCAGGATGATCCTCCTCCCCCTCGCTCCCCTGGATGAACACATTCCGTTGTTACCATCCACGTAACGGCAAATCTCCGTCCGTGGTGTATGTGTGTGTGGAGGAAACACGTATCTCTCGATCTGGCTCTCACCCGAATTTCCACCAAACGTAAACCATAACTGGCCAGATCCCATCCCACTCGGTCGGAGACACATGCATTTCGGAATCCACGCCGCCGTTGTTTGTAGAATGCACCTGTTCCGATCAATGCCCTTGATTGCCTCTCGAACGGTAAAACTTGAGGGTAAACGGGTCTCACTTTGGGATTCTTCCAATTGTTTCCCTGCCACCGAAATGCGTCCACTTTTTTTCAGGTAATCACACCACCCGGACCTAACTAGCGGCAGCGCTTGATATCTCTAGTCGACCCTCATCAGAACCTTTTTCCCATCCTCTCCGAGTCCATGCGGCGCTGTTCTGCCCACCCAAGTACCCATGTGTGTGTAAATACGCACTCCACCCCCCTCGGATCTGTTGGGGATTTTTCTTCGGTTGGCCCCAATCGGCGATCTGGCTTGTTCCCTGCTGCTGCGCCGCGCGCGGCAACTTGTTCGGCTCGCCTCGAACCGTTCGCCGACTACAAATCGTTCCAGGAACCTGACGACCTTGAGTCACCACCCTCTTTTCAGCGTTCGCATCGTGCCGGATGGCGTTCGGAGTAAACGTGAAGGCGGTGTAGGTAAACGAAATACGAAACGGAGACCCGGATCCACGTACATTTACTGCACTGCTGTACTTTACGGTAAACTGAAGCATCCTTGAAAAAAGCGCCAAGGCGTTCCTGCCACTCGCCGTCGTTGATCTGGCTTCCCTCGTCTCGCATCAGATCATCCGTTACAGCAAAGGACCGCGGCCGCGTCAGTGTCCAAGGTAGCTCAGCCAATACCATGCCGCCCTCCCAAACCTAAAACTCCAATTGTCCAAACACGCCCGCCGTTGCCGTGGTGGGATGTGGCATTTCTTTTTCGCCCCGGTGCGGCAAATTTTATGAAATATGTGCTTGAGCGGCCACAGTACTCAGTGAAAACTCCTCCATAGAAACCCCCAGAATTTGGCCCAGATGACCAAATTTCTTCAGGGCGCCCGCACTAACTTCCTATCCGCTTTGCTCAAGGATGATTTTTCCACGCCACTTTATAACATCTCCGTTCTGGGACAAGCGCGTCATTGATGGCATTCTACTTATTTCCGGGCCTAAACCCGGTGCGGCAAACGGGAACGTCACTCGCGTGGACAGAACCAGGGTCGATATCATAAACAAGAACGGCCCTGCCCTTTTTCATGCTCCATCGCGAGCTTGTCGCAACCAGGACACCCCCCCTGGCGAACGTTTCTCTGTATTTCAACCTCGACGTGAATGGGGAAATCCTGGATTCGCACAAGCTGAATTGCAAAACCGTTGATCGCGACCCTTGAGTGTAACCGTGCCACGTGAATGGCTCGAACGACTCGTTTCGTCCCTCCGAACAGGGTTCAAACTTACGGCTTGCGAGCGCACCCAATCACTTCTCCGAAACTGCGGTCTTGCACGCGGTATCTCCTGCATACGGATTGAGTGCAATCGGTCCGACCACCACGCTTCTCGCACAGAAAAAGGTGAGCCCGTGGAAAATCCGGATTTTGATCGACCCGCCATCACTGCCAAAGGAGATAGACGGCTCACGTTTTCAGAGGCGACTACCAACAGCTCAAAGTGGACCGGCCACGCCGCGACGGCTGCGTCGGAGAGTATTCCTTGCGGAGAAATCCTGGAACTACAACGGCCGGTTGCCAGAAACGGGTGACTGGGCTGAGACCCACATGAGCGCAGACCCAACCAACATCCCGGAGATAGGTGCCACGCAGCCCAGTGAAAGCGTGACTGGTTTTTATCAACGTGGCCATTGCAAAATGCTCCCTCCGACGAAACGGAGGTGATCCAGAAGATTGCTAGTGTGCGGCCTCGCTGTTCAGATCCTTGCGAGCTACCTGCCCTGTGTTTGGTCAAGGTTACAACATGATCTTGTGATCCTGGTATTCCCCTTGTGAGAGACGCCAGGACGACCGATTGGCGTTGAGCGACCTCCCTTTTTCATGGATGTTAACTGCCCTTGTAACGGCCTTAACTAACCTGAGAAACCAGGACAATCATCGACTTCTTTGGGCTGTCATCCACCTACGCCGATTATCACCATCATGTCCCAAATGCGGTGGTTGTAGTAGCCCCTTCCTGAGCGGAGATGAACGTCTAGCACCCGCGGCCAAGTTACGGGAGCCCTCATCGCCACCATCATAGCACGAGGCCAATGACGATGGTGGCCCCCATGAACGAACCTGGGAGCATAAATCATCCGAGTAAGTGGCCACCTTTCCACAGGAAACATCGACACGATAGGTTGAAAACCTTAGACGCACCACCCTTTATCAAGATCAGAGATGTCCGTGCTCCGCTTGTTCGCTTCTCCAGCTCCCCTTCATACATTGGTGTATACCCTTGACCAAGGAGATGGCCGACCTTCATCCGTCTTTTGAGGTGACTCTCCAGGGCAATCATCTGCGTCTGCCGCCCCCAAAACCATCACTCTATCGCATCAGATTCCATGGGGTGGGCGAGGGTTAACGTTTGATCCCTGCTTTACCAGGTAAAGCCTACCGTCAAAATCGCACGCCAGAACAGACGCAGAAGGTTTCCTGAAGCTCCGGAAGGGCTGATACGGCTGCAATTCCAAGGGTAGTAACAAGAGATGTCAATGTCTTGCGATACCGTGACCGCTCTCGCCCATAAATCGTTTACAAAGTGCCGTACCGTGGGGTCGTCAGCTGCAGGTTCGAAACATGGAAAAGTTTGAGACCGAACTGACGTCGTCGAACTCGGACATCTGTCGGATCTGTGTGACGAAAACCAGATTATGAAACCGCTGACCGTCCGCCGATGTCGATAGTTCTTATCTATTAGACCGAGCAAATCGAAAACGTGGTGATTGCTCGAGCCCACGAATTTTATTTCGAGAAAGTCTCTCGTCTTGTCGTCGTAAAACGTTGTGAATCGATGTTCTGAGCCATGGGCCACAGAGTTCCCAAGTCCAAGTTCGCATGCCTGTGCCAAACCCGGAGAAACCACGTGATCATCTTCTCCGCCTCCCCGTGTCGCCGTCGTTGTTGCCAACGAACTCGAACCTTTGTTTTCCCTTCAAAACTCTCTCTCTCCCCTTTCCATCTCCTTTCTCTCGCTATTTTCTACGCTCAGCCTTACCACGACCACCGCCCTCACATTCCTTTGGTACACTGAAAGCCGCGTGGTCGACAACTTAGCCTTTTTTTACGATGGGGATCCAATTTGGATCTTTTGACGCACTTTGCCAAACCGCTGCGCTCGTCATATGCCCACTCATAGGCTCGACACATGGGATTGAGCCTTCGTGTTACAGTAGGAACGTCGAGATATCGGGACGGCTGTTCTTCCAACCATGCAAGTTCTTTCTCCAGTTCCATCTCCTCGTATCTCGCTTGAGTCAGGGCCGAAAATAACATCCCCTTGCTTGGTGTTTTGTTTTCTGGGTTACACAGCAACATGTTTCGTGCACATAGTCGCAATTCTCATGACGATAATCATGATTCTGCACATTAGGAGCAAATACACGGCGGTCGGTGCGTCAGATTTCATGGACGATCTAGCTGCGACTACGGCTCACCGTGGAACGTGCACAGGGCGAAAAGAAATTGTCATGTTCTTTTACATGTATGCCTTCCTTGAACTGCTCGC
>Ga0307517_10005192_pt1 | contig 19741 bp, 20 predicted proteins | sample 23_EM_MG_FD_194515 | JGI IMG/M metagenome (GOLD analysis project Ga0307517, IMG submission 194515) | Populus trichocarpa ectomycorrhiza microbial communities from riparian zone in the Pacific Northwest, United States - 23_EM | ecosystem: Host-associated > Plants > Roots > Unclassified | place... | reverse complement strand
TTTCCTTCTTTGAAGAACAAGACGGACGACTATAGCGAATTATATATCCGGCAATTCATCAAGTATTCGGGCATCCCCGTAGTAAGCCTGGAAAGCGCTACTTTACATCCCTTGCAAAGCCTGACGGATGTGATCACGATATCGGAACATTTACAGGCAGGAGGACCAGCCGCCGGGGCGCAGATACCCGCGGGTCGCCGGCCGAAGATCGTCCTTACCTGGGCGCCGCATGTCAAGGCCCTTCCGCAATGCGTGCCCAATAGCTTCGCCCAATGGATCAATGCCTGGGGGGCAGCGGATTTCGTCATCACGCACCCGGAAGATTATGAACTGGACGAAGCCTTTACCAAAGGCGCCAGGATCACGCATGACCAGGACGAGGCCCTGAAAGACGCCGATTTCGTCTATGTCAAGAACTGGAGCACTTATACCGATTACGGCAAGATCTACTGCAATGACCCGGAGTGGATGCTCACCGACGAGAAGCTGAAGCTGACCCGGAATGCGAAAGTGATGCATTGTCTTCCCGTCCGGAGGAATGTGGAGCTCAGCGATGCCATATTGGACAGCCCGTCCAGCATCGTAACCCAGGAGGCGGCCAACCGGGTATGGGCGGCGCAGGCGGTATTGGCGGAAATTTTGAAAAAATCGGCTCGATAAGGATAGCGGTGGGGGTCCCCCCAGGGTGCTCTTTGGAAAAGTCAACTACGAAATTTTCCAGGATCATTGACTATCAAATAGTTCTGAAAATTTCGTGATTGAGTTTTGAAAAAGGGTATAGGGGGGTGGGGGGGCGATCCGCCGACAAACACCGACAATGAACATGGAGACTTTATCGGTCATCAAAATAGGAGGCAATATCATCGACGATGAGGCGAAACTCGCCCCTTTCCTCGTGGAATTCGCCGCCGTGAAGGGAAGGAAGGTGCTGGTACATGGCGGAGGGAAGCTGGCTACGAAACTGGCGGCCACCCTCGGCGTACAGCAGCAACTGGTCGATGGCCGGCGGATCACCGACGCGGAGACCCTGAAGATCGTGACGATGGTCTACGCAGGCTTCATCAACAAGAATATCGTAGCGCAATTGCAGGGGCTGGGTTGCAATGCCCTGGGACTCTGCGGCGCGGACGGCAATGCCCTCCGGGCGCATAAAAGAGGACAGGACGCAAGGGGCGACGGCATCGATTATGGATTTGTAGGAGATGTGGACCAGGTCGACTCCGACTTCCTGTCGGGACTGCTGCGGCAAGGGAAGTCCCTCGTATTTGCCCCCATCACGCATGACGGCCGGGGACAGCTGCTGAATACCAATGCCGATACCATCGCCCAGGAGATCGCCAGGGGGCTTAGCGCGGATTTCGAGGTCAGCCTCGTCTATTCGTTCGAAAAAAGCGGGGTCCTGATGGACGCGGAGGACGATCGTTCGGTGATCAGCCGGATCGACCGTGCTTCCTACGGGAGCCTGAAGGAGCGGCAGGTGATCTTTGCCGGTATGATCCCTAAGCTGGACAACGCTTTTGCGGCGCTGGACAGCGGCGTGGGCAAGGTCATCATCGGCAAGGCCGAACAATTACAACAACTACTGGCAGGAAAGGCCGGAACAACGATCGTACATGAGTAAGGAGCATCAACCATTACAGCAGGAAGCCATCGGCCTTCTCCGCCGGCTGATCGCAACGCCTTCTTTCAGCCGGGAAGAGGCGGAGACGGCCAGGATCATAGCAGGCTTTTTACAAAGCAAGGGTGTTCCCGCCGATCTGCTGGAAAATAACGTCTGGGCCAGGAACAAGCATTACGACGCCGGCAAACCCACCATCCTGCTCAATTCGCATCATGATACCGTCAAGCCGAACAAGGCTTATACGCTCGACCCTTTTTCCCCCCTGGAAAAAGAAGGCAAGCTGTTCGGCCTCGGCAGCAATGACGCCGGCGGCTCCCTCGTATCCCTTATTGCTGCTTTTATTCATTTTTACCCCCGGCCGGACCTTTCGCATAACCTCGTGCTCGCAGCCACCGCCGAAGAAGAGATCTCGGGGCATCATGGCATCGAGCTGCTGCTGCCGCATTTGGGCAGCATCGATTGGGGCATCGTAGGGGAACCGACGAAAATGCAGCTGGCCGTTGCCGAAAAAGGCTTGCTGGTCCTGGATTGCATCGCCCACGGCAAGGCAGGCCACGCGGCCAGGGAGGAAGGAGAGAATGCCATCTACAAGGCCATGACCGATATGGAATGGTTCCGCAGCTGGCGCTATGAGAAGGTGTCGGACCTGCTGGGACCCGTGAAGATGAGCGTCACCGTCATCGACACGGAAAATAAAGCGCATAACGTGGTGCCGTCCCAATGTCATTTCGTGGTGGACGTGCGCGTGAACGAGCTGTATAATTTTTCGGAGATCCTGGAGATCATCCGCAGCCATATAAGTTCCGAAGTGCATCCCCGGAGCCTGCGCATGCGTTCTTCCTCTATTCCCGTCGATCATCCCATCGTACGGGCCGGCGTCAGTGCGGGAAGGACCTGTTATGGCAGCCCCACCACTTCCGACAAGGCCCTGATGCCTTTCCCGGCCCTGAAGACGGGTCCCGGCGATTCGGCCAGGAGCCATACGGCAGACGAATTTATTTACCTGCAGGAGATAGAAGAAGGAATCGTTTCGTATATTCAATTACTGGAGCAAGTACTATGACCGCCATCAAACTTTGGAGTAAAGAGAACACCAACACCTCGCGGCAGATCGAGGCCTTCACCGTAGGGCGGGATAAGGAATTCGACATCCTGCTCGCCGAATACGATGTCCTGGGCTCCCTGGCCCATACCGAAATGCTGGAAAGCGTCGGGCTGCTCAGCAGCGAGGACCGCATCCTCATTCATAAGGGCCTGCACACGATCCTGGAAGAGATCCGCAAGGGAGTCTTTGTGATCGAAGAAGGGATCGAGGATGTACATTCCCAGGTGGAAGGACTGCTGACGCAGCGTATCGGCGAAGCCGGTAAGAAGATCCACAGCGGCCGCAGCCGCAACGACCAGGTGGCCGTAGACAGTAAGCTTTACCTGCGGGCGGAAGTATTGAAGGTGAAAGAAGAGGCCAAACAGCTTTTCGATCTCCTGATCACGCTCAGCGAAAAACATAAGGATCAACTGCTGCCGGGCTATACGCACCTGCAGATCGCCATGCCTTCTTCTTTCGGGCTTTGGCTGGGCGCCTATGCCGAAAGCCTGGTCGACGACCTGGAATTGCTGGCGGCCGCCTACCAGATCGCCAATAAGAACCCCCTTGGCAGCGGCGCCGGATATGGCTCGTCTTTCCCCCTGAACCGGACACAGACGACGAAGGCCCTTCATTTCGGGACCCTGAACTATAATTCCGTCTACGCCCAGATGACACGGGGCAAAACGGAAAAGATCGTCGCCATCGGTCTGGCCGGCATAGCGGCCACACTTAGTAAGCTGGCCATGGATTGCTGCCTGTATATCAACCAGAACTTCGGCTTCATCTCCTTTCCCCCGGAGCTGACCACGGGCAGCAGCATCATGCCCCATAAAAAGAATCCCGACGTATTCGAGCTGATCCGCGCCAAATCCAACCGGGTACAGGCCACGCCGAACGAACTGACCCTGCTCATCAATAACCTGCCTTCCGGCTATCACCGCGACCTGCAGCTGACAAAGGAGATCCTGTTCCCCGCCATCGAAGAGATCAAGGCCTGCCTGGGAATGATGCGGCTCATGCTTTCTAATATGGAGGTAAAGGACGGCATCCTCGACGATGAGAAGTATAAATATCTTTTCAGCGTCGAAGCCGTCAACGAGCTCGTCAACAAAGGCGTTCCCTTCCGGGAGGCGTATAAACAGGTGGGTAACGCCATCGACAAGGGCGATTTCCATTTCGATTACAAGCAGCAGCTGCATCACACCCATGAAGGCAGCATCGGCAATCTCTGCAATGACAAGATCGTGGAGGAGATGGACAAGGTCCTGAAGAAATTCGGGTAAGCCGGCGATCCCTGTCTCCGCCCTGCCTCCTTCCTGTCTGCGAACAATTTGCTGCGCACGACGGTTATTTATTCCATGAACACTCCCCCTCCTTTCAAGAAAGAATTTACGATCGGCGGCGATCTGACCGTCAACAGAATGGGCTTTGGCGCTATGCGCATAACCGGCAAGGGCATCTGGGGGCCTCCCAGGGACAAGGCGGAGGCGATCCGGGTCCTGCAAAGGGCCGTGAGCCTCGGCGTGAATTTCATCGATACGGCCGACAGTTATGGACCGAACGTCTCCGAAGAACTGATCGCCGAAGCCTTGTATCCCTATCCGGCTGGACTTGTCATCGCCACCAAGGGCGGCCTCACCCGCACCGGTCCTGACGTATGGCCCGTCAATTCCCATCCCGACCATTTAAAAAAGGCATTGGAAGGCAGCCTTAAAAGACTTAAGCAAGACCAGATCGCCCTCTATCAGCTGCACCGGGTAGATCCGAAGGTACCCCTGGAAAAATCCCTGGAATTCCTGCAGGACGCCCAGGAAAAAGGGCTGATCAAGCATATCGGGCTTTCGGAAGTCGATACCGCCACCATCAAAAAAGCGCAGCAATACGTCAAAGTGGTCTCCATTCAGAATATGTACAGCATCGACAACCGGAAATGGGAGGCCGAACTGAAGTACTGTGAAGCGAACGGCCTGGCCTTTATCCCCTGGTTCCCCCTGAATGCCGGCAATGTGGAGGCCATGGATAAGATCAAGAAAGTAGCCGCGAAGGCGGGGATCTCTACGCATCAGCTGGCCCTGTCCTGGCTCCTGCATCATTCCCCGAATATCCTGCTCATCCCCGGCACCTCGAGCGTCGCCCACCTGGAAGAGAATATCCAGGCAGGGACGGTCCGGCTGACGGATGAGACCCTGCGGAGCCTGATCTAAAATATATTTTCAAAGGCCGAACTGCTACTGACATACTGCTGTCACCACCCCCTGTTTTCTTTGTAGTACAAACTAAAACAGAAAGCTATGTCACAGATCATCCCATCACTTTTAAAAGAGCTCGAACAAGAGGCCATCACCACCCGCAAAATGCTGGAACGCGTTCCTTTCGATAAATTTGACTGGGCGCCTCATCCCAAAAGCATGACCCTGAAGCGGTTGGCTACGCATGTCGCCGAGCTGCCCGGCTGGGTCGCCATGGCGCTGACCACCGATGAGCTTGACTTTGCCGATAACCCTTATGAAGCGGAAGTCATCAACAATACGGCCGACCTGCTGGCTTATTTCGAAAAATCCCTGGCAAGCGGCCGGAAGGAGCTGGCGGCCGCCACCGAAGCAACGCTGGATGAGAACTGGACCCTCCGCAACGGGGACCAGATCTATAGTGTCTCCCCCAAGGGAGAGGTTATCCGGATGAGCTATTGCCAGACCGTCCACCACCGGGCACAGTTAGGCGTATTCCTTCGCTTATTGGATATTCCTATCCCCGGCAGTTATGGCCCCAGCGCGGATGAAACGGAGATGCCCATCGCCTCGGAATATGCGTGAGTGCGATCCCGGGCGGGAGGAGTTGGAGGTGTCGGCCCTCGTGGAGCATTCATTCACCGATTTTCGTTATGCGGATATAATAAGAACTGCTATTTTGCGGTTCTTATTTTTTTTTTAACTGACTAACGTTAACCCCCCCGTCATGAAAAAACAAGCCCTCTTCCTGTCCGGAACGATTCTGCTATTGTCCGCCCTTTCCTGTAAGAAGAACCAGGACGCCGCACCGGATCCGCAAGCCCAGCAAAAACTTCAGGGCACTTATAAATTCATTAACCTGACGGCCCATACGCAGAGCAATGTAAATGAGTCGGTAGGAGGCGTCACTTCCTCCACCACGGCCCTCACCGATTATACGACCACCGATAATGCAGGCACGATCGTGATCACGGCCGATATGATGAGCGCTACGGGATTGACCTATTCCGTCTCTACCGATGTGCGGGGCGCCGCCTTTCTGAACGGCCAGTTCCAGGATTCCCTGAACTTCCCTTTCGATATCACCTTGCCAGCGACTACCTCTTCTTCCAAATACAAACTCATCGGCTCGGATTCCCTGTATTTTTCAGCAGGCGGCTTCATTACTTCCGCCTCCCTGCCCAGTGGCGGCACCGTACCTACGACCGGCAGCGGCGGAAGGTTCACTTTCCATGCCGATACGCTGATCCTCACCAGCTCTGTAAAGCAATCTATCACGCAGACCGTGCAAGGCGCGACGATAAAATCGGATGATTTCGCCACGGAGACGATCCGGCTGAAAAAACAGTAAGACAGCCCTATCGCAGCTGCGATACGTCGACCCTCGAAGGACTGGCTTTCCCCGCCACGATGGACCGGGAACTGAGCGCGACGGCTCGTATGATCCTCGACATATTGTTCATATCGAGGGTGCCGATCTCATCGCCCAGGGTGTGATAGAATTTTTCGGAATCCATTTTTGACGTGGAAATGGTATGTGCAGGCACCCCCTGGCGGGCCAGGGTGGCATTATCGGAACGATAGAAGAGCTGCTGCTGCGGGTAGGGGTCGGGATAAAATTTAAACTCGCTGCCTTCCAGATCCTTCTCCAGGATCTTGCCCATATCCGTCTTTTCATAGCCCGTGATATAGGCCGAGTTCGTTCCCCATTTACTTTCCGTCCCGATCATCTCGATATTGAACATCGCCATCACGGCGGCGGGATCGAACTGGTTGGAAAAATATTGCGATCCGAATCCGCCACTTTCTTCGGCGGTGAAGGTGACGAAGACCAGGGTCCTTTCGTTGTCCTTTGCCTTGGCGAAATAGTTGGCCAGCATGATGACGGCCGTGGAGCCGGAGGCGTCGTCATTGGCGCCATTGTATATGGAATCTCCGCTGGCATTGGGTTTTCCGATGCCCAGGTGATCGTAATGACCGGAGAAGATCACGTATTCGTTCTTTTTGCTTTTGCCCGGGAGGATGCCGACGACGTTGGCCAGCTTCGATTCCGCCACCTCCTGTTCTACTTCCACATTATAGCGGGCAGGGTCCTGCGTGGTAAGCAGGACGAGGACGTTGAAGTCCGACTTGAACTGCTGCCTTTTGAAATTATTCAGACGTGCGAAGTTTTTGGAGAAGCTGGTATCCACCAGTATGAGGGAGTTCTTTTTCCCCTGGAGGGTATGTTGTAATTCGGTGAAGAAGTTCTGGCCGGCCTTGATATAGACTTTCTGATACCCGCTGTTCTCGTCGACTTTCAGGTGAGCGGCCGTGCTAAGGGCGACGATCGATGCTGCCGGCAGGGCCGTTCCGTCCAGTGTGGCGGAGGCCGTCAGGGTTTTGGCGCGGACCATGGAAAAAGGCTGGCGATAGCTATCGCTGTTGTTCCAGGTCTTCAGTCCGGCGGCCTTGAACTGGGATTCGATATAATCGGCGGCTTTTTCGATACCGGGAGAGAAAATAGCCCTCCCCTGCATCTCGTCGGAAGAAAGGGCTTTCTCCACGGCCTCTACGGCAGCGGGATTGATGATCTTGTCGATGTCCTGGGCTTGCAGGCGGGCTCCGCTAAAAAGGATAAGGCAGGCGAACAGTTGTTGTCTCATGGAAGATTTATTGGTTGGTTAGTTGGGTGTCCGGGGGGAGCCGGAGATCCGGGTCAACAGATCCGTGCGTCCTTCACAGGCTCATCATTTCTTTGAATTTCACCGTCTGGCGGCGACTGACCTCGATCTTCTCGCCTCCTTTCATTTCCAGCAACAGTCCGCCGTTGAAATAGGGTTCGATCTTTTCGATAAGACGCAGGTTGACAATATGTTTACGGTTGGCCCTGAAGAAGACCTTTTCGTCGAGCCTTTCTTCCAGCGCATTCAGGGATTTCAGGATCAGGGGCTTATTTGCTCCGAAATAGACCTTGGCGTAGTTGCCCACGCTTTCGAAAAGACGGATGTCCGACAACTTGACGAACCAGCAGCGTTCGCCATCCTTGACGAAGACCTGGTCATGCTCGTTGAGGATGCTGCGGTTGGTCGATATGGTATGATCGGAAAGAGGTTCCTTGTCTTCCTCCACCTGCAGTTTCTGCAGGGCGTCGGCGAGCCGTTTGGGCTCCACCGGTTTCAGGAGATAGTCGAGGGCATTCACCTCGAAGGCCTTCAGCGCATATTCGTCATAGGCCGTCGTGAAAATGACGTTGGGAGCTTTCTCTATTTCGGAGAGCATGTCAAAGCCCGTTTTGCCGGGCATCTGGATATCCAGGAAGATGAGGTCGGGATTGAGGCTATCGATCTTTTCCACGCCTTCGCTGGCATTGGTGGCTTCAGCGATCACTTCGATCTCCGGGAAATCGAGCAGTAATTTCTTGAGTTCATTCCTGGCTAAGCGTTCGTCGTCGATGATAATGGCTCTGATCATGGTAGAATATTAATATTTATGGTCAATCGGTATCAGCACCCGCGCTTCCACCGTATCTCCATTGACCTCTTTAATGTCGAATGTGGCTTTCTGGCCAAATAAGATCTGCAGTCTGTTCTTGGTGCTGGCCAGGCCAAAGCCGTCACCGTTCAATCCGCCGTTAAGGTAGCCGGTATTCTGGATCACCAGCTCATGATAGTCCTCTTTAAAATCAGATACGATCTTTACGATGCCGCCATTCACCTGCTTGCTGACGCCATGTTTGATGGCATTTTCCACCAGGGTCTGGAGCATCATGGGAGGAATGGGCTGGTCGAGGGTATCTTCGTCGATATCGTACTCGATCTGGAGGCGGTCCTCGAAACGGATATGTTCCAGGGCCAGGTAGTCCTTGACAATATTCAATTCCTTTTCAAAGGTGACCGTCTCGAGCTTCTCGGCCTGCATGCTGCTGCGGAGGATATTGCTCAGCTCCGTGATCGCTGTTCGGGCGCGGACGGGGTTCTCATCGACGAGCGCACGGATACTGTTCAGGGCGTTAAAGATGAAATGAGGGTTGATATGCGCTTTTATCGTCTTCAGTTCCAGTTCTTTAACCAGGGCTTCCAGCTTCAGGGTATCCAGCTGCTGCTTGCGGCTCTTTTCGATATAGTGGTAGAAGTAGTAGATCAGGGTCCAGGGGAGGATAAAGAGACCGTTCTCGAAGGTGGTCACCAAAATCCGGGTAATAAAGTCCGATTTGCGGCGGGTGGCATAGATATCCAGGAGATCGATGGCGGCCATGCGCAGCAGGCTGTCCGCGATACAGACCAGCAGGATCCCGATGAGCAGCTTGGGAAGGGCCTTTTCCACCGGCAGGAGCAGCCAGCCGGACCGGCGCAGCACTTCCCGGAACAGGTGCGTGATCAGGAAGCCCGACAACACGAGGATCGCCAGCTGCTTGATGAGCTGCGGCGTCCGCTGGTCCAGGCTGGAGGCGAATAATACGGTCACCAAAGCCAGGAAACCCCATCCGCCCAATTGACACCACCAATAATATCTGCTTGTATTCTTAGGCATACGCACGGTTGATAAGTCCAAATCTACCCTTTTCCGCTATCCCCCCTCCCTTCTTTTGTATTAATGGCCAAATTCAGCAGGCCATCGGTCCGGTAGTGTTTCCAGACCGTCACAAATAGCTTTAGCAGATAGAAGAAGGGCTTTTAAAGCTAAAAATCCAGCCGTTAATATATACAAAAAAAACTACCCTTAAATCTGTATTTTTGTCTGGTAAAGAAGAACTAATGGAAATCACTCCGGGTCCCCTCCTCAAATCGATCAATTCGCCGGCCGATCTCAAAAAGCTGAGCCGGGAGCAATTGCACCAGGTAGCGGATGAATTGCGGCAATATATCATCGACACGGTGAGCGTCCATGGCGGCCATTTTGCAGCCAGCCTCGGGGTGATCGAACTGACGGTGGCCCTCCATTATGTTTATAACACCCCCTATGACCAGCTGGTATGGGATGTAGGCCACCAGGCTTACGGCCATAAGATCCTTACCGGACGCCGGGACGATTTCAGCAGCAACCGCAAATACAAGGGGCTCAGCGGGTTCCCCAACAGGGGTGAAAGCGAATACGATACCTTCGGAGTAGGCCACTCCTCCACTTCCATCAGCGCGGCCCTGGGTATGGCCATGGCGGCAAAATACAAAGGCGAGTCCGATCGTAAGGCCGTGGCTATTATCGGCGACGGGGCCATGACCGCCGGTCTGGCCTTTGAAGGCATGAACCATGTAGGGGTCGCGGACACGGATATGCTGATCATCCTGAATGACAATTGCATGAGCATCGATCCGAATGTGGGCGCCCTGAAGGAATACCTCACCGATATCACGCTTTCCCAGACCTATAACAAGTTAAAGGACGATATCTGGAAGGCCCTTGGCAAATTACCCGTCGGGGGGCATTTCAGCCGGGACATCGCCAGTAAGATCGAGCATAGTATTAAAGGGTTTATCAGCCGCAGCAGCAATCTATTCGAAGCGCTGAACCTGCGTTACTTCGGCCCCATCGACGGCCATAATATGACCAAGCTGGTGGATACCCTCAATGACCTGAAGAGTATCCCCGGACCGAAACTGTTGCACGTCATTACCGTAAAAGGCAAGGGATATGCCCTCGCTGAAAAAGATCAGACCAAATGGCATGCGCCGGGCCTGTTCGACAAGATCACCGGGGAGATCTATAAAAAAAGATTCGAGACGCCGCAGCCGCCTAAATACCAGGACGTCTTCGGCCTTACGATGATCGAGCTGGCCGAGCAGAACCCGAAGATATTGGGGATCACGCCGGCCATGCCCAGCGGATCTTCTTTGAAGTTCATGATGGAAAAGATGCCGAACCGGGCTTTCGACGTCGGCATCTGCGAACAGCATGCCGTTACCCTCAGCGCCGGCATGGCCACGCAGGGTATGAAGGTGTTCTGTAATATCTATTCCTCTTTCATGCAACGGGCCTATGACCAGGTGATCCATGACGTCGCCATCCAGCAATTGCCGGTGGTCTTCTGCCTGGACCGCGCGGGACTGGTGGGCGAGGATGGGGCCACCCATCACGGCGCCTATGATATCCCCTATATGCGTTGCGTACCCCATATGATCGTCAGTGCGCCCATGAACGAAAGCGAATTGCGCAACCTGATGTACACCGCCCAGCTCGACAGCACCCGGGAACCTTTCGTCATTCGCTATCCCCGGGGAGAAGGCGTGATGCCCGAATGGAAGACCCCTTTAAAGGAGATCGTCATCGGCAAGGGAAGGAAATTAAAGGACGGCAAGGATATCGCCATCCTCAGCTTCGGTCATCCCGGTAATTTCGCCACCATGGCCATCCGTGAATTAAAAACGCAGGGGCTGGATCCGGCCCATTACGATATGCGCTTCGTCAAACCTCTCGACGAAGAGATGCTGCACGAGGTCTTCTCGAAATACGATCGCATCCTCACGGTAGAGGACGGAACGGTGGTCGGCGGCTTCGGCTCGGCGATCCTGGAATTCCAGGCAGCCCATCATTATAATGCCACCGTGAAGATCCTCGGCATACCCGACCGCATCGTGGAACATGGCACTCCGAAAGAGCTGCAGCACGAATGCGGTTACGATGCGCCCGCCATCGCAGCGGCCGTACGGGAAATGATGAAGGATAAGATCCTCGTCAGCACCCTGAACGGGTGAGCAAGTGAGTGGTGAGTTGTCAGTGGAGAGTTAGGTGCGGGAATTGTGGTAAGACATTTTCAGAAATCTTTAACAGAACCCATCACATAGGAGTTATGGAATGAGCGTTTAGGAGCATCACATTCTAAATCCTCGTTCATGAAGCGGCTACGCGTATTCTTGCTCGTGCTCGCAGGTGTAGCTATGGTCGTGTGCGGATTGGCGGCACATTATTATTATAAAGGTTTTTATGGTAGCAATACCCGGGATGCGCATATTGCCGCAGGTCACCGGGTGGATGCCCTGGAAGAAAGCAGGATCGCCGTCAAGGCGGCCGAGCTGAAAAAATTCCTGGGCCGATCGGGGAGCCGGTACAATGCCGGGCTGGCCTTCCTGGTGGATATGCGGCTGCCGTCGGGGAAGAACCGGTTCTTCGTCTATGACCTGTCCCATGACTCGATCGTACTGGCGGGATTGGTGGCCCATGGCAGCGGAGAAACCAATTTCAGCATCCTTCCCGTGTTCTCCAATGCCAGTGGCAGCTATTGCAGCGCCTTGGGAAGGTACAGGGTCGGCCATCCCTATAACGGGCAATTCGGACGGGCCTATCTCCTTGATGGCCTTGACACATCCAATGACCAGGCCCTTGACCGGCATATCGTATTACATTCTTATAGTTGTGTACCCGATGGGGAGACGGACCCCTATCCCATCTGCAATAGCCGGGGATGTCCCATGATCTCGCCGTCCTTCCTGAAGTCCCTGCAACCCCTGATCGACCGTTCGCCGCGATCTATTGTGTTGTGGATCTTTACGTGAGTGGTCAGTGGTGAGTGGTGAGATAGGTTGTAAGTGAGGCTACGCGAACATAGGCACTTCGATGGCCAGGATCTCGGAAGCGGCATTTGCCGTGATGGTCACGGAAGTCATGTCGGAGACGCCCAATGCATCGCGCTTTTCCAGCTTTTTCCCGTCGACGGTCACTTCCCCTTCGATGACAAAAAGATAAACGCCATTTTTTTCGAAGGCAGGGGTAAAGCTGATCTCTTTCCCTGCCGGAAGGCGGGTCAGGGCGAGACGGGCGTCCTGGTTAATATAGAGTCCCCCCTCTTTTTCTTCGGGGCTTACCACTACCTGCCATTTACTGTCCCTTTCACCGGGATCAAAGGTCCGCTGGTCATGACGTGGTTTGATATTCTGTCTTTTGGGAAAGATCCAGATCTGTAAGAGGTTGACCGGATCATAGTGGGAGCCATTGAATTCGGAGTGACGGATACCGCTGCCCGCGCTCATGATCTGTACGTCGCCGCTGTAGATGACGCCTTCGGCGCCCGTGCTGTCCTTATGCGAGATCGCTCCTTTGAGAGGGATGGTCACGATCTCCATATTCTCATGGGGGTGTGTATCGAATCCCCCTCCTCCTTTCACCGTATCGTCATTGAGTACGCGCAGCGCGCCGAAATGGACTTTTTCGCCATGGTGCCAATTGCCGAAACTAAAGGAATGCCAGGCGTCGAGCCAGCCAAAGTTAACATGTCCTCTCTCCGAGGCGGGATAGAATTGGGTCTTCATACAGCGGTGTCCTCCCCTTTGATATCCGTTTCTTCGTCTTCCTTGCGATCCTCGTTGAATTCGATGATGAAATTGTTCCTGCCTTCCCCGATCATGATATTCATGAATTTCGCCTGCACCAGCTCCAGCATGGACAGGAAGAGGAAGATCGCGTGCAGGCGATTCTCACAGATGTCGAAGATCTTCTCAAAGGACAATACCTTTTCCCGACCGGCCAGTCCCAGCATATAGTCCCGGCTTTCTTCCATCGTATAGTTGTATTTGACGACGGTATGCACGGGCCTGTTCTGGCGTTGCTGGATGCGCAGCATGACGCGCTCGAAGGTCTTCATCAGCTTGAAAAGGGAGATTGCCTGGATCTCCGTGCCTTCGCCCGCTTCTTCGCCGATATAGGAAAGGTCTCTTTGCAGATTGCCACGGCGGACCATGAGCATACGCACAGCCTCCATTTCAGCAAGGGTAACGGCAGCCTCTTTATACCGCTTGTATTCCAGCAGCTTTTCGATCAGCTCCTGGCGGGGGTCGATCTCATTGCCCTCCGCATCCAGTTCCTTGCGGGGCAGGAGCATCTTCGCCTTGATGCGCATCAGGGTGGATATGAAGAGGATGAATTCGCTGGATAGTTCAATGTTCAGGCCTTCCCCGGAATGGATATAGACAAGGAAGTCCTGAATGATCCGGTTGATCGGTATATTATAAATATCCAGCTCATCCCGCTCGATAAAGAACAGGAGCAGGTCGAAAGGCCCTTCGAACTGGGGTAGTTTTATCTGGTAAGATACATTGTTCATGACCCGCGAAAATAGGGCAAATCCCCCGTAAGCTTTACACCGGTTTTCCCCAAATTTCCAGCCCCCGGAACGGGAAAAACAGGCTTCCCATGGGGGTTAGGCAAGGGTGCCGTCGTGCCGCGGCAGTGGCCACGGGCCGCGGCGCTATTTTGCCGCCGGAGGAGGCATCTTTTTTATATTATCGAATTTATAGGCCAGCCCGATTCCCATCACCTCTTTTATCTGGGGTTTGGGACCGCCCGCCGTACCATCGCTCTTCACCGACTTGATATCATTGTCGTAGATCATATCCACAGAAAGATTCATGCTGATCAGGCGTGTTACCTTCACCGCCAGGATATTGGTCCAGTACATACTGATATTCTGTGGATTGTGCAGGTAATTGGAGAAAAGGTCCAGCTTGGTCTTATAGATGGCCGTCTTGCTCAGGTTGGCGGTATAATTGATGGAGGCGAAGGCGCCCAGCTGAAACCGCACGTTCTTGCCCGAATCCACTCCATAGGCAGCCACGGCGGCCAGCGAATCATTCTGAACGATGATCCAGCGTGCCGTGAGGGGCGAAATGAAGAAGGAGAAGTTATCGTTGGGCTTATAGTCCATGCCCAGGGAAAGGAGCAGGTAAGCCGGGGACAGGAAATTAGAAGTAAGGGTCTTGATATTATTGTCCTGGTAGGCATATCCTTTGGAGAACTGGCTGCGGAAATTGAACAGGCCGCTGAGATACCATTTGTTGCCTACGTCATAGCCATATTTGGAGACCAGGTCGATGCGGTCGTCCGATTTGCGGTTGCCCAGGCTAGTGGTATTCACGAATCCGTAAGCCAGGTCCAGGGTATTATCCCAGGAATGCCGGCCTTGCTGGTAAAAAGCATAGACGCTGAGGAGTGTGGAAAGGGAAAGTGCGGATTTATCGCCCCCTGCCGACCAGTTGCTGAGGGCGGCCTGATTGAAATTAAGGTTATAGATCCCGCCCGTCTTCCAGCGGCGGGGGATGGTGTCGGCAGGGTCCTTGGTGATGCTGCGGCCGGATTCGCTCTTCAGCTGCTGCACCGTCTTGTCCTGGGCTTGCAAAATAGAGATAGCGGAAACAAAGAGCAGGGTAGTGAACAGAAATTTTTTCATAACATATAGTTTGATTCGCAAATACTATTGAACAAAAAAGTTGCCAATTCCTGGCAACTGTTAGAAAAGTTTATCTCCAAACGAATATGCTCAGGGACGCTTCTTCAATTCTTCCAGGATCTCAGCCAGCAGTTTTTCCGATGCAGATGGCGCCGAGGCGGGCGGCACGGCTTTTTTCTCCAGGCTTTTAAACCCTTTCACGATAATGAAAAGAATGAAGGCGATGATGACGAATTTAATAACGGCCGCCAGGAAGCTGCCATATTTCACGGCGCCCCAGGCCAGTTTATCGATATCCTGCAAATTGGCTGCCTTGAGGGCCGGCGTCAGGAGCAGCGGAGTGATGATATGGTCTACCAAAGAAGAAACGATGGCGCCGAAGGCAGCTCCGATGACGACTGCTACCGCGAGGTCGACTACATTGCCCCGCATAATGAAATCCTTGAATTCTTTCAGCATTCCCATAATGGTTGATTTTAGTTTGTGAGTAAGTATGATTCGTGACGGTGTACTTTCGATCTGCGTTCAGAGCGCCTTAACCTTTTTTCAGTCCCGGGTACTTCATGTCCAGTCCTTTCAGCATATCTCTCACCTGGGTGGCGATCAGCCATTCCTTATACCAGTTCTGGTCCGCAGGTACGATGGTCCAGGGTATTTTGTCGCAATACTCGAAGCAGTCCTCATACATCTTCATATATTCATCCCAGAGCTCGGCTTCCTTGTAATCCTGGTCATTGTATTTCCATTGTTTGGACGGATTGTGGATCCTTTCATCCAGCCGTTGGCGCTGCTCCTCCGGGGATATATGGAGATAGCATTTCAGGATATGGGTGTCATTATGGTCGGTCAGTAATTTTTCAAAATCGTTGATGGCGTCCATCCTCTTGCGGGCGGTCTTATCATCGCACCATTTATGAACGCGGGTGATGAGGATATCTTCGTAGTGCGACCGGTTGAACAGCTGTATCACGCCCTTTGCCGGTGCGTGCGCGTGGATCCTCCATAAAAAATCGTGGGATAATTCTTCCGCCGAGGGAGCTTTGAAGGATCTGACCAGTACGCCCTGGGGGTTGAGCTTGCCAAATACGTTCCTGATCAGGCCGTCCTTTCCGCTGGCGTCCATTCCCTGGATAACGACCAGCAAGGAATGTTTGGACTCTGCGTATAGAAGGTTCTGCAACTCGTCCAGTTCCTGCAGTACCTTGATCAGCTTTTCTTTCGTCTCCTGCTTGTCGAACTGTTTAGGCGCCCTTGTGTCGATATCCTTTAACTTGATCTTTCCCATAGTCCCTCCTTATTTACCGGGTGTGAAGCTTATCCTTAGTAAATATAAAGATTTTATCCCTTGCGACAGGCGATAAAGGGTATCTGGGTATTATACGGACATGATCTCTTTTTCTTTGATGGACAGGTGTTTATCCACCAGGGCAATATGTTTATCCGTCAGGTCCTGCATGTTCTTTTCGGCGTCCTTGGTCTCGTCTTCGCTCAACCCTTCCTTCTGCAATTTCTTGATCTGCTCGATGGCGTCGCGACGGATGTTCCGGATGGCTACTTTGGATTGTTCCCCTTCGCCATTGGCCCTTTTTACGAATTCCTTTCTCCTTTCTTCGGTGAGCGGCGGCATAAAGAGCCGGATGATATTCCCGTCATTCTGCGGGGTGACGCCGAGATTAGCGGCTATGATAGAGCGTTCGATAGGCTGGAGCATATTCTTCTCCCAGGGCTGGATCGTGAGGGTCCTTGCGTCCGTAACAGACACATTTCCCACCTGGTTGAGGGGGGTAGGACTGCCGTAATAATCGACCACCAAGCCTTCCAGCATCTGGGGATTGGCCTTGCCGGCCCTTATTCTGACCAGTTCAGTCTCCAGGTGACTGAGCGCTTTTTTCATTAAGTCCTGTGCATCTTCCAGGATGAAAGCTAGATCTTCTGACATAGATAGTTGGTTAACAACGATGCAAACCTAAGGAAAAATCGGGAAAACCGTGAGTGGTCAGTTTTTCTGTTCCAGGATCGAGTCCTTGGCCAGGGATACCAGTTTGGAAGAGGATTTTAACGCACCGCCTTCATCGGAGGGAGAGGTGGCGACGAAAAGCCGGGGCGTCGGCCGCAGGTAGTAGATAATGCCGATCATGGTGAAAAATACGGCGAATACGGAAAAGATCAGCAAGGTGCAGCTAAGCGACCTGCCCAGGTAGACCAGCACCAGCGAGACCAGGTTGACCGCCACCAAAAAGAAAGTGATGGCCTTATGGGAGAATCCCCTGTCCAGCAGCAAATGATGGATATGATTTCTGTCCGGGCTGAAGGGAGAACGCCGGTGGAAGATACGGATACCGAATACCCTTAATGTATCCAACAGGGGTATCATGAGTACGGTGAACCCGACAGCCGGGGAAGAACTGATCGGAAAAGGCACTTCCGCGGTATTGGCTACATTGATGAATTTAACGACGAGGATGGCATTGATCGTGCCGACGAGGAGCGATCCCGTGTCACCCATGAAGATCTTGGCGGGCTGGAAATTAAAGATCAGGAAGGCCAGGAGGCTGCCGGCCAGGGAAAAAGCAATGACGGAATAGGGCAGCATATCGGCGCTCAGGAAATAGATCCCGAATATAACCGTGGATAAAAGTCCCAGGCTGCCGGCCAGGCCGTCAACGCCATCGATCAGGTTGAAAGAGTTGATGACCACGATAACGGCGAAATAAGTCAGCAGGAGGCTGAACATCTCCGGCAGCTGGTTGATGCCCAGGAAACCGTGCATGCTCCGGATCTGGATGCCGCCATAATAGATAATGATAAAGGCGGCCAGGACCTGGCCTATGAATTTCTTGACCGGGGAGATAACGAGGATATCGTCCTTGAGCCCCAGGAAGAAGATCACAAAGGCGGCGGCCATAAAATATTGAAGATCAACAGATTGAGAAAAGTGAAGCGTAAGGAGGCAACCAAATACAAAACCTGCAAAAATACCCAGACCACCCAGGGGAGTGATAGGGGTATGGTGGATCTTACGCTCATCGGGCATATCGAACAGCTTCTTCATCTCCGCCACGTTTATGATCGCCGGAATAGCCAGAAAGGTGATCGTAAACGAAATGGCAACAGAAAGTAGAACATCAAACATCAGCCTCGTTTTGATTGGTGTACAAAAATATAAATCTTTTTTTATTTACTACTAATTAGCAGCTTTCATATGCAAATCCCGGGCCGGGTACTGTGGGTGGTAATGATTGATGGAATACTCTGAATTTGCCAGCGATACAGCAATTGTTAACTAAGGAGATTTTCGACGGAAAGTTACCACAAAAGTTTAATGGATCAAACTTTTAGCGGATAAATAAAATCCGTTAGATTTGCTGCCGGAACTTAAAATACATCTTTATATGGCTGATTTGAAAGCAACTGCGACCCAAATAAGAAGAGATATCGTCCGCATGGTACATGGTGCTGCCAGCGGTCATCCCGGAGGATCACTGGGATGTACGGATTTCTTTACAGCCCTCTATTTCAAGGTGATGAAACACGATCCGAAGTTCAATATGGATGGCAGGAACGAAGATCTTTTTTTCCTCTCCAACGGCCATATTTCTCCCGTGTTCTATTCTGCATTGGCGCGATCAGGTTATTTCGACATCAAAGAGCTGTCCACTTTCCGCAAGATCAATTCCCGGGTGCAGGGCCATCCCGCCACTCATGAACATCTTCCGGGTATCCGGGTGGCCAGCGGGTCACTTGGCCAGGGCATGAGTGTGGCGATCGGCGCTGCACTGAGTAAGAAACTGAATAATGATAAAAATATTGTTTACTCCCTGCACGGAGATGGAGAATTGGACGAAGGCCAGAACTGGGAAGCCATCATGTTCGCAGCCGCCCACAAGGTCGACAACCTGATCTCTACCGTGGACTGGAACGGCCAGCAGATCGACGGCACCACCAAGTCCGTCCTGGACCTGGGAGATATTCATAAGAAATTCGACGCTTTCGGATGGACCACCCTGGAAATGAACGGCAACGATATGGACGAAGTGCTGGCCACCCTCGATAAGGCAAAAACCATGACAGGAAAGGGAACACCGATAGCGATCATGATGCATACCATCATGGGCAAGGGAGTCGATTTCATGGAAAACGATCATAACTGGCACGGGGTAGCGCCCAATGACGAGCAGCTGAAAAAAGCGCTGGCGCAGTTACCGGAAACGTTGGGGGATTATTAGGTAGTCAGTGGTAATGGTGTCACGAAGAGGACAAAGAAAAGAGGGAAGAGAGTTCTTGCTTAATATTTGCAAGCTTTTTATCGCACAGAGGAAGGATTATCAAAGAAAGCGTTTTATCTTCCGCTTAATGCTACTGCTGCTTGATAAGCAGGTATAAAGACTTTCATATTCTATTTTTTTTAACTGTCCTACTACAACATAATCAACTCCTTCTATCGCGTAAACACTAGTCAACATGTCCAAGTCGTAATCTTCGACTTCATTTCCATAGATGTATGTATTCATGTCAAAGGCAAAGCCATTATCGCATACAGCTCTATCTTTTTCAAATAGATAACAATTAAAACACTTATCATCATGATTTATGCATCCATGTAGTATATCAATAAGTCCAGGTGCTTTACTTGATCTAGTAGGTAGTGAGGCTATTACCACTTTTTGTTC
>Ga0307517_10005191_pt1 | contig 19741 bp, 25 predicted proteins | sample 23_EM_MG_FD_194515 | JGI IMG/M metagenome (GOLD analysis project Ga0307517, IMG submission 194515) | Populus trichocarpa ectomycorrhiza microbial communities from riparian zone in the Pacific Northwest, United States - 23_EM | ecosystem: Host-associated > Plants > Roots > Unclassified | place... | reverse complement strand
AGCGGCTTCCCGGGTTCCTTCTTCACAAACGACGCACCATATGCTCGCGATGGCTCCCCAACGTCATTCGACTTCGTCCTTTTGGACGTGGAAAAGGCACGGAAGGGATCTAAGCTGAACGAAAAAGAAGGTCCGATGCATATCCAGCCATACGCCCTTGAGTCGAGCGATTATTCCTCGCACTCTCTCTCATTTGAGACGCGGACGGATGATTACAAGACCCCCGTTATTGCAACATTTCCTCCCCCCGGTACCACCAGCGCAGCAACCATCCGAACCTCCTTGAACAAGGGTAACGTGAAAATTATCCCCACGGTAGACATCAAACCTGCGTCACGACCCGCAAGTTACCTCTCTTGCACCGACAGCGATGCGAAAAGCGCTACCTTTGCTCGTGACAAGGAAACGGCTCAGATTCAACCTCCTCCGGAAGCTCACCTTCAAGCCCCGTACAAGGAAACCCGCTCAAGGAAGGACACTCCCAGCTTGATGACTCAGGCCACTGGTACATCGACAACCTCGTACTCTCACGCCGTGATTACTTTCGCAAGCAAGAACCCGGTCGTTAGTGCGGCTCCCAAAACGATGTTGATGAACACCATGTCTTCGAGGTATATCTCGTCCGAAGGAACGGTCCTTCCGCGTGAAGATCGTCTGACTACCGTCTCGGGGACCAATGCCAGCATCAAGAGAGCTAGTCAGGATGCCCCTTCCCGGGTCAATTTTCCCCTGCAATTGGATAGCCACGGGAGGATCTGAAACCATATCTGCATGGATATCTTCTCGCGAATTGCTTTCTTTTCTCTCTTTCAGGCGATTTTTCCTTCTTTCTTTTTTATGGGCTCCATGAGTCTCACCAGCTTCTTGCTTTTTATCCCCGCTTCCATTCTCTTTGGTTCATCCCGTGTTTCAGGGAGCGGCGGGCTGGCCTCGACCAAGTTTTGGCCTATTCACTTCCACCCATGCGTTAAATTTGTATGCCGTCAAGTTACTACACCCCTCGCCCATGTGGGGCCAGGTGGTTCACCCTCGTTGACTCTATTGTGTAAATTGTACAAACTCCCGATGCTGCTCGTGTATTCATTCGGTCGGAGCCCCATCCAACCCTGCGAGGTTCGTCAGTGGAGTTGAACGTATCCACATTCCAAGTTGGCGCGCTTCCGGTGGGCTGACTTAAGTTTGGAAGATGAATTGGATACAGGATAGTTATAGCCTTCGGGCTCCAGTTGCCCGAACGGGAGTCCCGCGAAGTTCTCTATCGCTGTTGTCACCAAGCGACTGATTGCCTGCTCTCTTCCCCCCATCTCGTGATGACGGCTACGTATCGAAGTTCGCTCCAACCCTAAGAGAAGTCGTACATACCTCTGCATGGCACGACCGTCATCTCGGGTATCTTAACCCGTATAGCCTGAACACACACGATGCTGTCCTGCGCGTGAATGGCAGGTTACGCGTGGCTGACCATCATGGAAACCCTGAACCGCCTCGTGGCTGGTCCATTCGGTTCGAGTGTTGGACATGTCTTCTCCAATTGTCTCTCGTAGGTGCCACGCGTCGGGTATTCGCTTCCCCTTGTTGGAGTTTTCTCCGTCCGGCCACAGCGATCCCAGTAGGATCACGACCAGTTACTCACATAACTGATGAGGACAATCACCGCAATTCGGTTGTAAAGTGCGCGCTTCGGCCACATATCTCCATTCATCTAGCCGCATGGCGCCTTTCCTGATTGCTACTGGTTGCAGGCAGCGACGCGATGGGGCCAGTACACTAACATTTCCTACCTCCTGCCTAGCGTGGCTCTCAGGTCTGGTTGCCAGGGCAATTTGACATCAGGTACCTGCTCCTCGCGATTCTCTGGATCAGGGGCGTGCTTCGTGTGATGTTCCCTCTTCGAACCCGAATACCCCATACGGGTGTCCAGTTTCGGTCCTGGCCATCAGATGATTTTCCTCCGTGGACACACGGACATATTTTGTAATCACGGTCGGTGATCTCATTTTGCGGTGGCGCCTTATGGCGTTTCTCCCCCATGCACACGACCTTCAGGCACGTTCGAGATGGGCTGGTTCAACGAAATATCCTCTACCACGATCTTCTTCAATTCTATTGTGGGCATTGTTGACACCTTAGCCTTCGCTTCCTGGTTTCCCCACCCCATCCCAGCACAGTTCAGAGCCCGCTATCGCACTTCAGAGACGGTCACCCGTCCACGCCTATGCCATACGACAGGGGAGGAGGCTGCTGTGCAACTGAACACCTTGATCTCGTAGTGTTTCTCTCGGTTATTGGGGGTAAGGGTTCACTCCGCCGAAATTCTGTGCGCCCACTGACAGGTTGCCGATGCAGGGCCCTTATCAGGTCTTTGTGGACGACTAGCTGTACATAACATCCCAACATTCTCCCACCCTTCCGAGACACGGCAGGTGTGACTAAACTGTGTCCTGAGATGGTCCGTAAACGTACCTCACGCCCACAAGCGAACCACGACCAAACTCGACCATAGGTTTGGGGTGTCCACGCGTGCGTTTGAGCGTTCTCGACACCACCACGATCCATTTCAGCTTCAATCTTGCCCACATCACTCACCATGGTTGTCCTACCACCCCCCAAAGAGCAACCGAAGATACCAGAGGTTCGCCAACGTACCTGAGGGGGTGATTGACAGGTGTCGAGCTCCTGATCAGGAGGCGTGTTAGGATCATCTCGGTGCGTGGGTGGGATGCTGTTTGGGAATCGGTAAGGGGTTCGCACCCAATCCCTTATTGGTAACGAAACCTGGGAAGTGGGAAGGGCAGTATAGAGCCTCGGTCCGCAGGATTTATAGGTCGCATCCTGTTGATCGGCTTTGTGTGGTAGCTGTGCGATAGAGTTGATGTCACGGGAAGATGAATACGTAAGGTACCGTCCTTGCCAAGGCGGTACGTATACTTTTTTCCTCATGCCGAGCCAGGATCACAAGCGTTGAAATCACCAGATGTCCCCTTGTCATCTTTCTCAGAAGCCCAACGTAAATTCGCCCAGCGAGCGGTCATGCATTCATGATCCATACAAAGCACACAATTCCGTTCTCTGGCCACATCCGAGTCAGACAGGTGTGTTGGCACTCCGATCTTTTTTTTTTTTGCCGAAATGTCGCCAAGACGCCCCCCTCTGCCCCTAACTGCCCGGAATCTGCCATCCGCGTTTGGGAGCTCGTGAATCACCGCGGATCATGGATCGTGGATCGACCCTCCCTTCGTCAGCCACGAAGTTCCCCCTTCCCCAGGTACGTGAAACTACTGAGGGGCCGAGTTCGTGGTTGTTCCAAAAACACGCGCATTCTGTACGGGGGTGGCAGTTCCGGTTTTCACTGTTCTATCGAAGTGAATTTGTCCTGCTGGCGGTGCTTTCGTTGACCTTTGACGGGCTTGGGACAAATGCGGTCCATACCCGCGCCCGGCTGTCCTTGGCATCGCGGGATCAACAACACATCTCGATACGGACGACGGAGCCTGCTGACACTCTGTCGGTATATGGGGTGCCCCGCTTCAAGTTTCTCACCACTTGCTTTTACCCTAACACTTGTATTTCCCTGTTCTGTCGCGCTTGGTGCTCCCAGTTCTTTCGACCACACACATCGAGGAGCGAGACAGGGGGCTCACGGTTCAGGTTCCTGGTCAGTTCCATCAAACTCGAGGATCTTCATTAGATTTCGATTGCGGCGTTCAGGCACTCCCGTTACTCACTAATCCAGACCAAGGGGCCATCTCACATTCGGCTGTGCTGGGCGGCATCGGAACGAAGTGACGGTAATATGCCAGCCCTACAGGCACCTGGGTGTTCGAGAGAGTCATTTAACCCACGAGAGTCCCTGGCCCTCTTCGGCTCTTTCGTGAATCCCACAACCCACCAGCCTTCCCCGTCCTTCCCCAGGCGTTTCTACATCAATGCTGCCTTGTTTCCTATCCATTCTTCTCGTGATTGGGACCCAGGCGCTCTTTGTCGTCGGTCAAGACTTTGCGCCTCCAGGACTCCTTGTCAGAGACCCAGACACCGTCTTACAACCTCGCCGGGGCCGACCCGCTGACGAAGATGCGGATGATGCGGCCGACAACCCGAAGTTGATTCGTGGGCTCTTGCGTGTACGCCAGGATAGCTGTCCTAGCGGTTACGCTGTTTGTAATGACGGAGGGTAGGTCGGACGTCGTTTCAGTAGCTGGGTTGAAGCTGAATATGGTTGAAGGTGCTGCCCTTCCGGGGGCGCTTGCTGTGGTGGTCGCAGTACGTTTCTTGTTCTTTTCACCTGCGTCTGGGGGTCCCTGAATAGTACCTTTTTTCCAGAGTGTTGTGCCAACGGAAGGTACTGTTATGGTAATGGTTGCTGTCGTAATAGCGAAGAGGGGTGTGGAGGGAACTCGTGTTGTACCTCTAGTCAGACTTGCTGTCAGGGTACGTTTCTTTCTCCATCCTGAACGATTTAGATGCTCACGCTCGCGGATTTAGGCGGAGGATGTTGCGATCCTGGGTGAATACGTTTACACAGCTCTTGACCGTTTCTGGCTCACGTTTGGCTCTAGGTGGTACTGCGATATTGTGAATGGAGTCGAGGGCTGTTGCAGGAACGGAAGAGACTGTGAATCCGACGATGAGAATGCGGTATGTACCACCGATGGATACGTCCCTTGCACAGGCGAAAACTTTTGCTGTCGTAAGTCTTTCCCTCCCTCCCGACAATCCACCATTCCATATCTCGACACCAACTCTTTTCCTTTTCATTCTATTCTAGCGGATGACTACGAGTGTTACCGAGATGCTACCGGTTCTCCCAAATGTCGCCCATACGTGACCAGCACCCGAACTGCCTCCGGAAGCGGTTTCGTCTCCACACCAAGGCCAACCTCCACAGGTTCGAGTGGCGGCGTCAACTCTGCGGTCACTGCAAAGGACTCTTTCAACCTATTCGGTATCGCGCCGTTCCTCGGTTGGATAGGTGAGTCGTCTCGAACCGGCTGACCGTACCGAACTGATTTTCGGGTGGCCACCCCCTGGATAGCCTACGTTTTATGAACATGCTTTTTCATGGACCAGCGCTCAGCGCTCAGCACTTGTACTCCTCAGCCCAAAATGAAGGCCATTTTATACCAGTCAGGACTTTCTGTTACGGACGGTCTATACTCTCGAGTGAATTTACTTGATGAATATTGTGCGAGAATTGCGTGTATTTATTTGTGTTAAGTCTAGGGTGGCTTTCAACATTGGCGAGGGTAACTAACAAGGTGCCGCTGACGGGGTGCCCGTTGGTCCTGGCACCAGCCACTCCCTTACGAACATCACGATCCACCTTCTATACACCCCGACTGCGCTCAATCTTCACGATTCCCTTGTTCGACGCAAGGGGGAAGCACTCCCCGACCAGCTTTATGACGTCGTGGTCTTCATCAACTTTAAAACCCACTCGTAATACGACTTTGAAACTTGGTTGGAACTTGGCCAAGACGCAAAGATATGCGTCGACGGTTTTCCAGTCACCCCCGTTCATGGCCGTGCGCAGGTCGGTAGCGCTCGAACAGTTTGAAACCAAAATGGTGAATTCATTGAACGCTGGGGAGTTGATTTTCCAAAGAGTTCGGTAGAGCCAGGCTGGAGTGATGGCAAGGTTTGCGCGATCGACTTTGAAGTCAAATTTCTCGAGTATAGAACTGTCTTTGAGGTCTAGGGTACGGCCTGCAACTGAGAGGAGTTGTTAAGACGGGTCGTCTGGAAGGAATGGAATGGTGCTTGCCTAAGCTAGTAGTCCAGGTATACGATACAGTCCTCAGGGTGGACCGACACGCCGTAATTATGGGCGCCGGTTTTCCACACCCTTTCAACTCGAGAGAGGTGAATTTCAGCCCTCCTGGGAGCTGAGCCATGGCCTCGCAAAGACTCTGTGAGTCCATGATAAGGGACAGGTTCAGGTGCCCTCGGAATGGTGGTGATGTTCGCAGGGTAGGAGGTGAAGGGCCGAGGAAGAAATAAATGGCGTAACAAGATCGTATACTCAAATCCTCCAGTAGTGGGAACTGACTTATGAAGAATAGCAGTTGGCGGTCGGAGTCCCAAATGTGTTTGATATCGAGGCTCCGTAAGGAATGAGTAAACATCCCGAAGCAATCGTCAAACACGGGGATGAATCCAGGAACGTCCAGGCCGTCTATGATGAGGGTTTGTAGCTTGTCGATGGAATGGAAGTATGGGGTATACGGTTGCAAGGATTGTGGCACGAGCGAGAAGTCATCCATCCGAATGACCATGTGGCGGGTGTATTGCAGGAGTCCATGACGGTCCGCAGCGACCAATCTCTCGAGACCGTCGGAGCCTCCCTTAGACCGCTTTAGAAGGGACTTGATTGATCGGGCGTTCGGCTTCCGATTCCGGGCCGGGATTAGGCATAGCCAGCTGCCAATAAGAGGGCATGCGGAACGGAGCATGATTTTGCATGTTAGGGCACAAGCCTTTAACGTGGGCAAATCGTCCGACAGGTATCCCAGGATCTCGTCCACGAGTTCTGGAGGAAGGCGGTTCCATCCGCTCGCACGTTTCGTGGCGGAGGAAGTCGGTGGAAGTTTGCGCAGGGACACTTTAGGGAGAAGCTTCTTCCAAAACCGAGATCTGAATACGGCTGTCGTCACAACTGCTCAGAGGAAAACACGGCCCTGGGTACAACTGAGCGACATACCAAAGTCGTGCTCGACTCTCATTGCTGGATGCTGGTGGTCGGTTGGAAAGGGTGATGGTCGGACAGTCACCGTTGCACACGTGGGGTTTGAGCGTCGTAAAGTCCGCACACGGCAGGCACAGCATTACCAATGGGAGGCTCGTCGAGAGCGAGGCCGGGCATAGAGATCTTGCTGTGTGTCTCGGTGCATCGTGTTGGATACCAGGATAGGAGCGAAAGAAAGATGCGCTAGTGATAGGGAAAGATGACTTTGGAGATATGAGGATCTGGAGTTGGATGGCGGCTGGAATGACTGATGTCAGTGCCGGAGATTCCCGATGCTTCCCGCTCCAGGCTAAACACGACTCCCCATTGGCCACCAGAGGATAGGAAGAAAAAATGAGTCCTATTCACCGTACACCAGCCGGCGTGCATCTGATAAGGAGGAGTGGCCCTTCGGTGATTGATATGATGGTCTCTGTAGACACAATATACAAAATACCTACAAGGCAGTTGCCGGAACTCCACCATCAGTCCCATACATGCTGAGAAGCTCGACGATTCATTGTGGTGATACATAGATCTAGGGTATTTGCATGTCTGGAGACAATGCCGTAGATGGAACATACAGAGGGAGGTTCTTCACCCATCTAACAATCATGTTTTACGAAGCAATTAGGTCGGACCTGTGGCCCCGGTACGCGTGGAACTAAATCGCACGGGAAAGCGTATTGGAGCAGCCTCGGGCTGACCACCGAGTACCATGTTTCCGGCTTCGTGGATAATGGCGAAAGCAGGATTACCCACAGTAAAACCATCCACCAACGCTCTGAGAGTTTCAACAACCATACGATGGTCTGCGGAGGCGCAAGAGCGTTCAGGAATCTTCCTCGAATACGCTAGATAACCTGCTGAGCCAACGTCGTTGGACCCAGGCACTTAGTAACCAAGGCATCTACGTGACCACTCCAGTACACGAGAGAGGCAGGGATTGGATACATCCGCACACAGACATACCAGCATCACCCACAAACACCAAAAGCCCGACGATTCCGCCATTGAGAAGCTCTGCGAATAATCCAGAAATTCAACGCACTGGATCCCCTGAATCACAGGATTTCTTATCAACTTTCGTATGAGCGGCAACATATTTTGAGAGCCAGGTCCGCCCCTGGCTCCTCCCCGACCTCCTTGCCATTCAACCAAGTCGACATTCACTTGGAGTCTTTGGGGCAGAACGCGCTATTTTTATCCGGGGCCGACTACATGTTCAACGGGCATCGTACGGATTGATTCCGAAGTTCTCCGGCTAATGGCCGGCGAATTTCACTCGACGATGAGTCTGAAGATATGGCGTGAAGTCCCCAAAAGTGTGCCACACACGCGCTTGACTTCCGCCTCCAAGTCTTGTACTTGGGGTGGTTCAGGTCGCCGAGTGTCGCGTAAGGATCTTCACACGACCACTCTCGGAGCGCAGGGTGCTAGACTAATGGTTCGGTCAACAAAGTTATCAGAATGGCCGATGCCAAGCTGGTCTTCATCAAACCTGGGACTAGGACAGGGCGATTGGCCCCCACCATCCCTGGCGTTGGTCAATGATGGTCGAGCAGGATCCACAGACGGGGCTCGATTACGGTGGATGTGAGGGGCGATCACAGTCTTCACGATACTAGCCAACATAGAAAATCAGGTGACCCCCCTCGGAGATCGGGACGGGCGTGAAACCATGCCCGAACACCTAGACCCGAGCGTTGGAACTCCCGAGCAAGACGCACGGGCTTAAGGATCGCTGGTCACCCGATGATAGCAGTAGGTGCCTGACCACATGGAGGGGCTGTCTGAGTTGACTGCGCACCGGGGCGATCACCCGCAACTCATTCGATTCGCATCCCACCTTGTGTATCTCCATCAGCCCCTCATTCGGGCTGTGTAGCAAGAGGGCATCGACAATAGGTACTTACGTAGGGGAACATACCCCGTTCGTGGATCTCTTGACACGTTGGCCCAGGGGCAAAAGACTTTCATGCGCAGACGGTGGCGGTGAAATTAAGCGAGCGTACGGTACCGAGGTGGCTGAAATGAGGACACCCTGGAAATAACGAGGCATGTGATAGGTGCGCAGTTACCCTAGGAACCAAATCGGGTCTCCTGTGGAGGACGCCTGGATGGGTGGAGAAAGCGCCTCCGGAGTGATGTGGGTACAGCCGCTTACTCCCTCCTCCCAAGCCGGTATGTGATCCATCGGATTCTTGGTCATGCAACACGGAAGGAACAGACGACTGGAAATTTGAAGACTGGTGACTTGAACGGATCGGCTCGTGGCCCGAGGCGCGCGCGGATCATTGACTTTATCCCCCATCCACCAACTGCCATACGATGGGGCACAGATGTCGACAACAGCGTGTGACGTTCAGCGTTGAGCTAACTCATCACATTCAACGTTAATGTATGGGGCTTCTGTAGGTCGGGACGCACGTGGGTGGCTACGGAATTCCGCGCTGTCCTGTCACTGGGGTGCGGATGTCTTCCGCCTAGCCGTTGGTGTTGGGTCTGCTTCGATGGGTGGTGCATTCGGAAGCCCGTTCGGGGAATCTAGAGCCCAATGAGTTGCCAGGAGCGACCGAGGCGGCAACGTGGGGGTTATGCGAACCTAGACGTTCAATTCACTAACCTCACCAGCGCGACATTGACCTTCTCGTGGGAATCCCCATGGTGGTAAAAACAGTACTTCGGTGGCTCATGCACCATGCGCGTCCTTCAAACGTTTCATATCATTCTTGAACAGGTTTTCCTCCACGCAGGTGCGTAGTTGGTTTTGTCTGTCCCATTGGTATCTGCCGTAACACCATTCAAAGTGCAAAGGCGCTTGAGAAACACTTGAAAGAGGCAGACGCTGGCTATCCCTCCCGTTCGGTGCCAAGCTAATCTACCTTTCATCGCGGGAGCGCTTGAGAATGCCAAGACCGTACAATCCGTGGTGGGCCTGACCTGTCTGTTCCGTAGATGTACGTCGGGAACTCTCGTACTCGGTTGGTGGAATCCAACTGTTTCATGGATGTCAACGCCACATGATCTCCGGGCGCTCCGGGTTCCGTCTTGTCCTATCCAATCGTACTCTCCATCCGGCCTGCCACCCAATCCCCGGCAACGACTGCATGCTGCATGTTTTGCATTAACTCATCTCGGGTCTTGAAGCTAATCGTGGTGTTTCAACTTTTGGGGCGTGGTTTCCAGCTTATACCTGGAACGGTTGTCTGCTTCTACACCCGGGGGCTCTCTGACAATCTCATCCTAACCGGTCGATGTTTTTGGCTATCGTTTTGATCGCAGGCCTTCCGGTGGTGGCTGCCACAGATGAGGACCTCGCTGTTGCGAGAGTACTGGTCACAATAGATAACACCGAGTCATTGTCCGGTTGGGTGCCTCTCCAACAAACCAAAGACGAAGGTGGTCCGCGGATTGCTGAATGCGGGGCAGAGTGGCTGCGATGTCAGTGAGTACAGTTGCGGATTAGGATGAGTCCTGTCAACAGCGACCGGGGGCAACAAAATGAACAGATTTTTTCTTCGTTTCGGACGATCGCTGTGCAAACTCTATCTATAAGTCTTGAACAATCGGGTATTCTGGATTTGCGTGGTCGATTCTTTCTAGTGCGTTGTCCCATTGGTGCCCCCCGCGGTTCTGGTGGATTGCTCCATCACGTTAACTCAGCCACTCACCTTGCATTATGCCGTAGACGGTGATTGCCACCCGGTTGGGTGGGTGCCAATTATTCTGATCGAGCACATTGCTCAAGCCGTCAACAACCCGTTGTTAGGTATTATTGTACTGGAGTGTCTGGTATGAGAGGCTGCTGCATCATTAGAAAGACATGCACAAGCTAATGTGATCCAAATTGGCGCAGGTGCCGCGTTCCATGTAAAATACGATGCAAATAGCATATTACCTTGCGTGGTTACGTCTCAAGCAACTACACGTTGTAAAAATGCCACATCGATATGGAAATGGACCATTCGCGCGTCAGGCTGACGGTGTATGGACTCGCCCTCGGTGTTCACTGGACGGAGATGGGGAGCCAATCGGAAGCACCCAGGCACAAAACGTGGAGATCACGTGAAATGGAGCTGGAGTGAATGGAGGCCAAGTAGCACGTGACCTGACGTCTGCAGCCTGCCTGCCTCTCCATCAGTGCATGTCCTCCTCAGGACCCAGTCGCCGGTTATCATCCTCCTCAGCGTCGGCGACCGTAAACCACAACTTCAACCCCAAGTGGCGATCTCCTTATACCAAGAATTCACGTGCCAAAACAACTCTCTCGCTTGTATTCGCCGAACCCGAGGAACCAAAGTCTATATCTCCAGGTACTGCGGAGAAACACTTTGCATCGATGCACGATGCACTGAATAGTAAATGCGCTCTGTTGTATGTGTTGCCGCTGCCGATGTTCTAAAACGAGCCCCTGTAGAACTTCCAACGGACACAGTTTCAGAACAAGTCATATCGGACACGCGCAAGGGGTCATGGTTTAGTTCTATTTCCAGGAAACGTAAACGAAAGGACCCAGTCCAGCCCGCGCTGGAGACCCTGGTAACTGAAGAACCACCGAACACCGTCCCCGAAGCAGAGTTGACACTCCCTCTGCAAACTGCGAGCCCAACTACAAGCGATGATCACCAGCCGGTATTACCTCCCGTGGTCGGCAACACTTCCGTGGAGCCGCCGAACCATATATCACTCGACAACATCCCTCCTCCCTCGTGGTCTCCAACATCCCCAACACGGACTGTACCCCAGAACGTGCAAGGTGTGCTGTCCAAACCCACCCACCTTGATCTTCTCAGCCCGACAATATCCATTTCATCCGTAGACGACGTCGTGCCACAGCCCAAGTCTTCGCCCGCTCTGTCGTTCCCCGTTCCACCACAAAACTCCGTGCCGGTTGGTGTCGGTGGTGTTGGAGACGTTACCACGACGGGCATGACCGGAATCACGGCGTCTCGATTCACGCTCCGTATCCCGCTATTGGGTAGACCTAAGATTCCATTGAACCAAGCTGTGGCTGTTGCTCAAGCTGAGGACGTCCGGAATTCTCCCTCAACTACACCCGTACATAGCGATTCTACCATACCCTCGAGCACCGCCGAGTCTGAAGAGGCTCAAAGACCGGGTATTCCGGCTGTTCCATCCAATATTAGTGTGTGGCAAACCGATCTATCATTGCAGATACTAATGCTGGTTTTGCGTCAGATGTATTGTCGGAGCAAGTAGACCAATTACAGTCCGTTGGCATAACCACCTTAGAAGATACCTCCAAGGCAGTCGAAGAACTCGTTACGGAACAAAAGTCTCAGGAAACTCAGAGCAATCCCCAAGCACAACAGGATAGCGTCGCGCCTCCACCGAGTTCGTGGTGGGGTTATGTCGGATGGGGGGGGACCCAACCCGGCGAAATCGCCCAACTTCCTTCCATTTCCATCGATGTTGCCCCCCCTATGGCACACACAGAATCCACCGAAACCGAGTTCCTCTCCGCCGTGTCGACCGAATCGCCGGTAGTCATATCAAGTACCCAATCTCCCCTAAGTCCCGCCCCGTCGCCCCTCCCAGACTCCGACGCAGACAATACCACGAAACCCGCTTCAATTGCGTCCTCCGAAGGGCAATCGTCCTGGCTCACCCCATGGAATTGGCACTCGAGTTCCCCTGCTGCTGCTACTCCTCCGCCGCCGCGACCTTCCCTACCCCCAGTTGAGGAAGAAAATGAACGAGGGCTCACAGAATCCCAGATAATCAGGGAGGCTGCTCTGGCGCGTGATAGCCAATCACCTTCGACCACTACACAACTACCTGCTCCAGCGTCGGAGGATGACAAAGCAACGGATACTGTGAAGGGCGACGAGAAGGCTTACCCAGACGAAGTAAACCCCATTCGAAGTACGGTGGTGGCAAATAGGTCAGGGTGGACATCATTCTTCATGGCTAAGAGCATCAAATCTGTTACCGAGGATGGCGAGAGGAAGTCGATTGGCCATGAGAATGGGAACGCTGAGATGGAGGTTATGCAAGTCCCCGATCCAGAAGACCTACCTCCAGATGCGACCGCCGCTGCAACTACGACAACAACTGCGGCTCCACCAATCCCCACCCCGACGCCTAGTGGTACCAGCACCATGGCAGCGATAGTGAACCAATTTGTACCGAGATCTTCTTCATCCTCCATCAAGTCATCTTCGTCGAGGGTCCCTGGATCGCCCGCTCAGCCCTTGAAGAGGGACATAGAGAAGGAGCAAGAACGTGGGGAGAAGGAGCCTAGGAGGAAGGATCCTCCAGCTCCACCATTGACCAACTCGGAGAGCGTCAAGAAGGAGACCGCGAAGAAGTCGTCTGAGCGGCCTTCGTCTCCGTCACCTTCAAAGGGTTCTGGAACCTCCACCCCCATATCGCCACGAAACGGACCGCCGAATCTAGTCCTTCCCACGTGGGGGGACACCTTCCATGCGCCACCTCGGTCCCTTTTGCCCATATCGATGATTCATAGGGAGGATGGGAGGGCTGAGTTCGCTGTAACTAAGACGATCAAGACGCTCTGGTCAAGGGGCTGGGAGGTGGCTGGGATGGGGAGTGTGAAGGGAAAGGAGCGAGCCGGAAGTCAACGCGCCAGTGGGGAGGTTGGTCCCTCTGAGTTGGGAGATTTCGGAAAGTCGTTGCCAAGAGCTTTGAATGTGGTTGGGAGCCAGATGGACCCGGAGGTGTTACACGGAGCGTGTAGAATCGTTGTCATCGGGGTTGCCGGCTGGTCTCCGGGCGCAGTCACCAGAACAATCGCCGGTGGTGTAAGTTCCTTCTCTTCTCTATTGACCCTGTCACCTTCAATTCCTCGCGACTGATTCTGGGTGACCTGAATGTAGTTGCCGTCGTCTAGCACGAAGTTCGTAAATATGACCTGCGACGCGCTGGCATCATTCGAGGAAGAGCATGGGGTCAAATTTGCCAAAGTGACGCGGGTTCCTTTGGAGGGTGACGGCACCATATCTCGGAAAGTGGAAAAGTGCGTTTGTTCATTCCTCTCCCGCGGCTGATCCGATTCAATCGTCCACCACAACGCCCAGGGTCTACCAACATCTGCTCTCTTCCGAGGAGTGGGTCAATGACATCCACGCCGCGGATGTCATTTTCATTTCCGCCCATTCGCAGGGTTCCATCGTCTCGACGCACCTTGTAGACCTATTGATCCGGGATGGTCATATCATCACGTCCGCATCGACGACAGAGAAGACGGAACAGCAGACCGGTAATGCTACCGCTGAAACCTCGGATGGAGCGTGGGTCTCGGCCTCCGAGTCTGGCACAAAGGGCCGACAACGGATCTGCTGTCTAAGCCTATGTGGCATTCACCTTGGTCCATTGAGGTATCTGAAGCTGAGCAGTTTCATTCAGCCGTACATTCAGGTTGGTACCATCTCCCCTGGCTTATTGGTGCCGGACTTTTGGCTGATGGTTGATGACACCTCTAACCAAGTATTTCGAAAACGCCGCTGCGCAGGAGATATTTGAGTTTCAGGTGCGCCTCATGTGTCATGTTGGTGTCAACGAGCTCGCTCACTACTAAGGGTCGACGTTATCGTTCCTGTCTACACAGAACACTGAAAACGCGGTGTCAAGAGAGTATGTAAAGGCATTGGGTAATGTCATGAACCATGGGGTACGCTTACGTTTCATTCATCTACTCGATCGCCTCTGACTTGGGTTGGGCTGACGCTCCTCTCCTGCCGATTTTGCGTTGGATAGACAAAGATGGTCTACGTCGCTTCCTTGAACGACCAAATGGTTCCGATTTACTCAGGGATATTCGCCGCTGCCGACCACCCAAGAATTCTACGAGCACTTTACATCGACGGGGATGCTTATCAGTGAGTTACGGGCATTCCTAGCCGATGTTCCTTCGATTGTCCGGCGCCCATTGGCCATCAGGGGTTTCGGTGCGAACGACAGTTCGTCTCCAAGCGTCTGGGCTTTACGGAAGCGTCATGCCTGTTATAGCCAGTTCGAATTTCACGCCCGCCCGGTATACTGATTGCGTCCGCATTTCTATGGTCTTATAGTTCATCAGACTTCCTATCCAACTTGCTGGTGTTACTCCTCCGGATCATGAACGCGGGGCTTTCGGACAGTGGTCTGCTGACACATTTGAGTGAAGCTACCGCTGGAAGTTTGAGCGGTGTTGGTCATTCAAGTGTTTACGAAGACCCAGGCGTATTTGAGTAAGCACCCGTGCCCCTCTTGATATTCACGTTCTGATGATGCCCCAGGTTGGCAGTGAAGTATCAATTCTTGGCCGGTGATGGCGACGACACCAAACACGAGCTACAAGTCGACTCGTTCAATGCCGTCCAAGAACTGAACGATTATGAGGTCTGCAGAAATCCCTCAATTCTCTGAATTTTCCGTGAGAGGAACTGATGGGAAACTAACTAGATCCCTTGGTCGCTTCGTGATCTGATCGCCAATGAACGTGTGGCTCATTTCTTTTCGCCGGAGTTCGTCGCGCTCCGGGACGCGTTCGGTGACTGGCAGCCCAAGACTAGCATTCTCAGGGATGTCAAACGCAAACTTCAACCAATCCAGCGGTTATCGTTGGTAGAGCGGACGCCCTCCACGCCTCCAAAAGCGGCAACTGCGGTCAGCAGACTTTAAGGTTTCCGCATGTGAATTGAATTCTCTCTCACCGCTCACACCCATGCCCACGCCACTTCACACTGCTTCCATTGTCGCTCCTCGGTTGGTTATGGTTTACCGATCCTGGTGTTTTTTTATGTCTTATCGACATTTTCCATGCTTTCTATTCATCTCGCTCTTAGGCTGGAAGCCGGTCGCCGCCCCGTCACTTTCCCTATCGTGAATTCACTCTCCGTACCTATTGCCTTCACCCGTCCTTACTTGCTATCGCGTTTTTGCAATTGCCACCAGGTCACCCTTCCCATCACATGCACCATTGCATTCTCGTCTCTCTTACCTTCTCCTTCCTGCACTTTCCCCATGTACAAACACGCACCGCTTTTCACTCCCACTTATCTGTATTTGGTAACGCCTCCACTTTCGTAACTCGTCAGGATTCCGGTTATATCGGGTATCGGGTACACGTAGAATCCCGGTTGTAGTCTATCCACTCTCTCCCAACCACAATCACGGTACACGCAGCAATCCTTTCTTTCTATACACGTATGCATGCGATACATATAATACACATAACCATTTAGGTATTGATATAGCACCCATCGATTCAATTCAATCCCAAGGGAGGGTGGAAGGCGTTCTTTCAGGGTTTTTTTTCCGTAATCGATTGATGATGTTATAGTGCACTGCGCAATTGATACATATTCCTATACAGTGCGGTGCGGTGCTGGCGACATGGTCAATAAACCGCAAACTTGATTCTCCTCCGACCCGATATTCCGGGGCATTTATTTTTGCAGCCGTCACCGCCGCCGCCGTGCGCACGGGTTGAAGCGCCATTTCGGAGAGGAATATTTTGATACTGATAAGTACATCAAAATAAGATGGGACAGATATACTCGCCCAAGGAAGAGAGTCGAATGTATGTGAACGTGGGTATGGAAAAGAAGAGGAAGGCGGGTTGAGCGTGTCATTCCTTCGCTCATCGTTCTAGGCTCGATACGGGATATCGCTCCATCGTGCTGTACAACTCTTTGGTGATCGTGGCATGACCTCGGCGCCAGCGTCAGACTGTCCGATGCTAGATGCAGATAGCGATGAAGATGGAGATAAAGATGGACTGAACGTGACATGATAGGCGAGCATAGTAGTTCCGTGTATTTACTCCACCTCGGCCTGTGCGACATATCATTAACTAAAAGGGTAAGAAGGACGGGGTGAGATGTTCCTGACGCGCGTAGCGTCGCGCGAGACGTACGCAACGTACGATGGACACACTAAATATGGAAGTACATGTAGTCGGGGGAAGATCTAAAGGCCGGGTATCCCGAATCACGATAGGCAAGCCGGCGATACAACCCAAGCGGGGGTTGGCAAACGCCCAGTCACTCTCGGCGAAGATTATCGATACTCTGCCCCACAATCACCGATCTTCACTATGAGCTTGTCTCCGTCCGACCTTTCCAAAACGGCTTGAACGTCCGCCCTATCTTCCGCGGTCAAAGAGAATCTGAAAACGTTCTTGTTGTCGTCTTTGTGTTCGGCGATTCCCATTCGGACGCCTAGATAAAAACGGGGGTTGAATGGGGCAAAGCGGTTCGAGATCAGGTCAGTCCAAACGCGGATGGAGGAATGATGATGGATACGAGAGACGTAATCGGGGTGAAAAACAAATCGTGACGGGTGGGAGGGGGTATCGTGGTGACAAGGCAGAGGGATGAAAGGCAGGAGATGGGTTACGATGAGATCTTGCGCTCACCGATGATCACAGCCCCTACCGCCGGTTGGTCAAGGACCCATCGGGTGGCGACGTTTGCGATGCTGACCCCCCCGCGACGGTCCCCAATCGATCGCAAGACCGCGAGCAGTTCCTGAAAGAGCGACCAGTCGCCCCACGCCTTCAGGATCATATCGAGATACTAAAACCATTTCCGGGACGGAAGAATCGAGGGACGGAGGGGCGGTGGATTGTCGGAACAATCGGATCGAAAGGAACAAAGTTCGGGTTAGTTGAGTCGGGGTAAGGTGACCCTGGGGCCGAAGGGGGAATTCGTAGGACGGACCTTTCGTTGGGAGGGCGTGAGAGAGCCATCATAGAGTTGTGGTTCTGGTTTACCCAGCCACGAATCGGCGAGGAACCCTCCGCACTAGAAGTTTGTTCGGTGAGATTAAGCACCAGAAGCACCGAGATGATATCAAAAACGTCAAAACGCAAGAACGGCGAATAGCCCAACAATAATCAATAGTAGTAACGATGGCCACGGGAGCATTATGAGCGGGCTCGGGGGAGTGGAGAGGAATTCAAAGAGTTCGGACATACCAATGTCCCGTATGTCAGCAGCTTGGCATCATGCTTCTGGCATACATCGGTCATCCCGTGCAACGGTCGAGTGTCAATGAGTGAGAACTACAGGACGGAAGTAATCAGTGTCCAAAAACAATCCGGTGCGAAGCAGAGGTATAGAAATGCGAGCACATGACGCAAAGAGTGAAGAAGAGGTGGGCTATCATCAGCAGGTATCGTGTGATGGCTGCAACTGATTGCGCCATGGAAAGCGGTGGAAGGAACGGGGCCCATTGAAACGCACCTGGATCTGATTTGAAACGATGGAGTGTGGCCCTAGGGTGGTACAGATCTCGTCCATTCGGATGGCGTCGAAGTTACACAGCCCTAGCGCTGAAATTAGACCTTCCCTTTGTAGGTCTTGCAGCAGCTGAAGTGCGGTGATGTAACCAGAGTCGGAATAGTCATTCCAGTGAAACTGTATGAATGTTGTGGGGGAGCGCGGATCGATAGGCGCGTCAGCTGGGGTGCATGGGGAGGGAAGTATATTTCGTGATGCCCAGAGTCCTCCCATCAACGGGATGACCGCGACGGAAGGGGGTGGAGTCCAGGAGGTCATAACGTACCTGCAACAAGTCCACACGGTCCGACTGCATACGGTCCATTCTCTCACGTACAGCCTCTTCCACGATTGGCCGGGTGACCTCTGTCGGCCGGAATACGCACCATTTTGTTGCTCCAACGACGTTGATCGGAGATTGGACGTCTTTGACAGCTCGACCCTTGACAAGCGAAAAAGCAAAGATGGAAGGAAGGAGGGGAAGGTTCGGTTGGAAGCGACCCTGAACGTTAACCCAAAGTGTTTTAGGCGAGGATGTAACGCGCTGCTCTCACAAACATGATCTCGGCGCTCCCGTAATGATCAGCTAAAATGGGGACGGACAGGAATATTGTCAGCGCCTGGGCATATATGGTTTTCGCAAATTTTCGGCCGTGGGCGTGCCTGGCCACCAAAGCGTTGGATCCAACTCACCCTGATTGCAGAACGATATTGCCCGCGTGTGGGGAAAGGGGAGGGTTAGGGGGTAAGCGACGAAACTATTATCCGTGCGCACCATGTCTGCCCGGGGGGTTAGGGCACGTCGCAACGGAGGCGAGGGAGTGACATACCAAATGCTGTATAGCCGTTCTCGGCGTGGTCGACGATGGCCTTGCGGACCTTGTGGGCGGGTACCGAGCCCCAGGCGACGCTGGAGAGCTGCCATAGACTTCTCGGCCATACCGCGGCGTCAGTCAGAAGATCGTGGCTCCCGATAGAATCGGGCCGCTCACCCAGTGAAGAGGCGTGGGCAGGTGAACGGGCCCAATTGAACGGATTCGAGTTCGAGCTGGTGATCAGCCATGTGGTGGATGCCAGGGTGAAGAAGAAGAAGACGAGGAGGAGGAGAGAGACGTCTATGTGGAACTTATAACAACTTTGTGGGAGGAGATCAAAGCCAAACTAATCTCCCATTGGAGTGTGAAACACGGCGGCGGGAATTCACGAAATAACCGGCTGCTGAGAAGATTGGTGAGCTCATCAGGGGTTCCTTGCACTGGAAGAGACTAGCGTGGACGGTATATAAACAGATGCCCATGGTCCGACCACTGCTCATCCTCACCGCCGAAACCACCCCCAATGCCTGCCCTCGACGTCCACCATCCCAAGACCTTTGAGCCAGCTTTCGAGCATGTGTATGTCACCGTCCCGCCGGAGATCATCCTCGATCGACCCTTCTGACGCATGTTCTCTACAGCAATCTCATGGTTGACACGTTCATTGCCAACGCCGACCCTGAAGAGTACGCGCTCCGTCTCCCTTCCACACACCCGTGCATGCTCACTCACACTTATCCCTTCCATCACCAGGCTCAGGGGCATAGTCCGAAACCTGCTAGCCTCATCACCCCCCAGCGTCTCCGCACGGCTGGCCACCATCGCCCGTGGTCGTCTGAAACACAAGGTTTCCGGACGCGGATCACCCGCAACAATCACCCCACTGTTCTTCACCTCCAAGGATGGGTTGTCACGACCCGCTGATCCCTTCTACGATACCCTTCGAGCCGCCC
>Ga0307517_10005190_pt1 | contig 19749 bp, 8 predicted proteins | sample 23_EM_MG_FD_194515 | JGI IMG/M metagenome (GOLD analysis project Ga0307517, IMG submission 194515) | Populus trichocarpa ectomycorrhiza microbial communities from riparian zone in the Pacific Northwest, United States - 23_EM | ecosystem: Host-associated > Plants > Roots > Unclassified | place... | reverse complement strand
TCTTCTTTTCTCTTTTTTTTTTTTATCGCAATCCCTTTTGCATCCATGATTCTTTCCATTCCAGATGAAATTCTCTACCGACTACACAAGATTAGACACAAATGGGTTGAGGTTGAATTGCTAATTAGTGACCACCACTATGCTACATTTATAATTTTTTTTTTTTTTTGTAACTCGAAAGGTTTGATTTAATGATTGGTTCCTGCCATGCGATCACAATGGAAAAGGAAAAAAATGACATGAACATTGTCTTGCACGAATAAACAAGAATAGCTAGAAACAAATTAAATGACAAGGTTGTAATAATATATATTCAACCACTTTATTATCCTCTCATGGCTCTTGAGTCTAATGACGTAGAACAGTTCATTTATTGTACCTTTCTCGAAGAAAAGTCATGTTCATCCATGATTTTGTCACTTCAAAGAGAAACAAAACAAAAAAATATTCATGTAGTACGTTATCAAGAAGTACTCGAGTTCAGAAAATATGATTAATTAAATCAAGGTTTATTGTGGTGAATAATAATCTCCCCAGATCTCTTTTCTTATACTCGATCAATGATTTAATTTTATTGCGAATGGAAGATAAGTAGTTATCGCTAATTAATTATTTACTACTTTAATTTAATTTGTTTGTATATAAATAATATTTCTTGATCTTAATTCAACTTTATTTCCTATTTACAAAGGAGGTGCTTTATTCTAAAATCTAAGATGTTAATGCAAATCAAGTTATAATTTTTGTCTAAATAGTTTAATCCAAAGAATTGAACTAAAATTGGTCTAAATTATAAAGTTAAGACAATGTTTTTGTCAAGAATACAAAAAACATTGCTTTAAACCCAGTCACTGCCAAGAAAAATAAACTCAACCATTATTAAGCCTCTAAAACTGACATTTTTTTACTTTTAAAACATGTTTTTTTTATTTTATCAAGTTACACTACCATAATCAAATATGTTTGAATAAAAAAAATAACAAATAACATCAAAACATCCAAATCATGCAAGAGGTTTCAATCTTCAAAACTGTCAACTTAAAACAGCCTATATATTTATGTAATTTGGATTCAAAATTGACATCTTGACACTCAAAAGAATCTAAACAAAAACTAGGAACCTATAACATGCATCAACAAGCCCTAAAAAGACATCAAACATCTACTGTCATATTTAGTAGAATATAAAAACCATTTTATTTTATCAAAATCAATTACAAACATATTATTTTGACATCCAATAACATCAACAACAACTCCAAGCAAGATTTAACCAATAACAACAAACATTTTATATACTAATTGGAATAAAAACTAAAGAACATCATTAACACTAAAGCAAGTTCAAAAACATCTTTACATATAAAACAAGCTAGAGGTGTGCCTTATGGATATCATCTGCTAGATTAGTGAAAGATTATACCTTTCCAAAACTCAGAATAATTACTATCCTTTTTCCTTTGAAAATCCAATTTTTTGCTCAACCTTTAACCTATCCTTTTAATTTTTAAATGTCAAGCAATAAACTTGATTATTAATGAACTCCAAGAATAAGCCTTTTCTCCTTTCTTCCTCGTCTTTTTCTCCTCTTTCTTCTGGTTGATTTTCAGGGAATATTTATAAGGTTTCAAGCTAGAATTTTTATGAATTTAATTAAAAATTGATCCTCATTCATCAAAGCTTGATCATCTGATCAAAATGAAAGAGTTTTGAGTAAGTTTTACACTTATGAGTTTTGTATCTATGCTGGTATTTTAAAATATATTAAAATACAAAATGAAAGACTAAAACATATTATTTTAATATATATAAATTATTTTTAAAAGTGTTTTTTTAATATTTTAATATATTTTTAAGTAAAAAATACTTTCATAAAAACATACACCCCATACTACCTAACCTCCACTAAAAACTCTAATAAATCTTATCCTTTTTTTTTCATTTGAAAAGACTAAAATACAAAATGAAAAATTATAATATAAGCTACAATTAATCAAATAATAATAATATAAATTATTAATATTGAGTACACAAAAATCCTTAATAACAACAGGAAGTGACAAAATCGCCATATAATTCACTAAATATGGACTAATTAATACTCCACTATATACTTAAACTCCGTAGTTTGACTAATCAAACCAAAAACTTGACATAAAAAATAAAGGGACACTTTAGGTATTCCAGCTCTATATCAGGCGCCCTTTCTATCCACTTGGCGCCTTTAATCACGAATCATGGTATGCCACATCCCGATAGGGTTGTGTCAAATTACAAAAGACTCCCCAAACTTCCACAAAATTGAGGATATGTTTTTAACAGATGGCATCCACCAAGAAATCATCGAGGTCAACGAATTCTTCCTTGTCAAAGAAATTCCCCGACAACATAGAATTTGGCAAACTTAACGGCACGTCAATTTCGAACCCAAAAGCGTCAACGTCACCGTAACCCAAACTATCAAACGGCGATAACTCTTCGTATGGGAGAACAGACGTCGGTGATGACATATCGTGAACACCACTTAACGGCGACTCACATGACTCGCGCTGACCATCAACAACCTTAGCCTTCTCCGTTAAAACAGCGTCAGACGGTGTCAAATCTACGTAACGGAGGACTAATGCGGGTGATGCCATAACGTTAGCAGTACCCCTGATAGACGGCGACTCCCGTGATTCACACTTCACATCACTTGAACCGGAGTTAACGTGAGCTTTCTCCGTTATAACGGAGTTCGTAGGAAAGTTGGTAACGGCGTCGGGTCCTTTTAGTTTCAGTGCAGCTCGATCATATACTGTAGCAGCTTCCTCTGCAGTGTCAAAAGTGCCGAGCCAGACCCGTTTCCGTCGAGTCGGGTCACGGATCTCGGCGGACCACTTTCCCCAGGGTCTCTGACGGACACCCCTGAACTTTTTCTGACGAGATACATCAGGTAACGGTAATCTTGAAGAAGGTCTCTTTCTTCTTGGTTCCTGATCATCATTTGAAGTTGTGGAAGAAGGAGCTGCTGGTGCTGTTGTTTCTTGCTCTAACAAGCTTATTTCACTCACTTGTCTCTTCACTCTCTTGACATACTTCCTCTCTTGTTCTTCCTCTTCTTCATCGCTGGAGGAATCAGTGGCATCAGGGTCGGTATGGATGATTCTAACAAGTCTTTGGCGGGTTCTTGAAGAAGGATGCAGCTGCTGGTTCTCGATGAGCTTACTAGTGATGAATACATGTTCAGTAAATTTGACTTTTGGTTGAACGGACATGGTGGCGTTGGAGGTAAACATGGGTTGTAATTCATTGGGGAATAGAAGATGCATGGTGGGTGGTACCAAGGGTTGGTTTTTGTATTCAATTAAGAAGTGGGTCAAGACATAGCGGCAAAACCATGTACTGACCAGCTCAGGTAGGGTCTAGCTAGCTTAATTTATTTGGGTGATCAAGGATGAAGATTCTTATTGGTTTCTTGGAGGAAAAAAACTGAAGGAAGCTACTTTATACTAAGCTTAACTGGATCTCCAGCGTTGGAGGGATTATATAAGTAGCTAGTGACAACTATAGAGACAAAAAGAGAAGCTATAGCTTGCACTTCGAGGAGTTGGAAGAAGGTGACAAAGTGACACCAGCAACTCCGGGTTTGATCAAGAAGTTAGATAGCCTGAAGCTGCAAATTAAGGGTGGAAAGCTTTTGGCGGGAAACTAGAAAAAGACTTGTGTCTTGCTGCAGTTCAGTGATCTTCACTCACTCTGGGGGGGTGTGTGTGTGTGAGAGAGAGAGAGAGAGAGAGAGAATAGTCATTGAAAAGGGTGACTGATTTGGAGAGAGATCTACGGAGTAAGATATAGGCATGTGCGGATGTGGGTGTGTGTGTGTAATGCACGGAAGGACCCTTGAATTCCTACTAGCTTAGCTTAGGTGCGATATTTTCCGATTATAATGGTTGTTTTTTTTTTTGTTTTTTTAAAATTTATCTATGTTATTCTCACATTAAAATAATTAAAAATTATATAAAAAATTGATTTAAAGAAAGAAAAATTTTAAAAAATGTTTTCCAGCTGCCTCTCCTGACGCGTCAAAAGGGCTATTCTTGGCATGTCAATTTCTTTGAATCAACCCAGCTCAGGCCAGTACCCCACTCCATTTTCTCTCTTTTACAATGGTAGCGGCGATGGTAATTAATTTATTATGAGGTCGCCTCTACTTTTCGGTGGCAGTCTTTCTTAGTGAAGTTTCCATACCATGCATGTATAAGAAGATCGAAGTGGGAGAATTAGAGCTAGTAGCTAGCTAGCTAGCTTGCTAGGTGGTAGCTCCAAATCGACGAAAGTAGTTGACTCATCTTTCCCGTAAAATTACTCCTCCATTGTATATACCCGTAAAATTACTTTGTCTGCGCGGTGAAAATGGCGATTCGAAAACTTTAGAGATGGATAGCTCATCATTATAACCGAACCGACCTCTTTTCCGTGGCAAAGGGGGATCCATAGAGTCATAGAGATAAAGAAAACATATGCCAGTACGATGAATAAATGCATGCGCTGCCATTTCAAGCAAGAAGAAAGTCACAACCACCCTTCTTGTTAGGAGGAGTATCTTCTTCCACAGACCATGAGCTTGCTAGCTATATATCCACGTCAACTTAGCTCTCTCTCTCTCTATATATATATATATAAAAGAATAAGATTTTGAATTCAACATCTTTTAAGAAGAGAAACTTATAAAATTACAATTTGTTAACGACTAGATCCTTGTGCCTGTGATATTTGGGTTTGATCAGACATTTCTCGACCACCATATTAATTCAAGCATGGATTTTTGTTTCTGTTAGTAATTTGTATAACCTCTCTTCACTACATAGAAAATGCTGAATCTCTCTAGTGTTTTGATTATGATATAATTATTTCATCAATTGACCTCTGTTTCGAAGAAGGGTATGTAAAGGCATAAAAAGATCGATACTTCGAAAGCAATAGATAATAGATTAATGATAGAATCAACTGATGATTGATTCCATCGTTTTCAGTTTATGATTAAACCAAATTAACGTTGAGAATTAATGGTAGTGAAGCTGTGGGAGGTTTTCTTTCGCTTGGAGAGGAAGCAAGGGATGATGGGTACAAGCCCAAGTAGACAGCATGCATGTGTGGAGCAATCATGTAATATTATGCATTAGAGGTTGCAGCAGGGAGGCCCTCATTGCTTGTTGACAGGTGATAATTAAGGCGATGCCTTTTCCTCGTAAACAGTATACCTTAGGTTTCCAACAACGTCAAATGATTTGGGGGATTCCATTATCTCATGCCCTACCTCCTACATGTAATAAGAACACGCACCTCACAAATTAATGTCATTGAATTGTGAAGTCAAGAACAGTATCATAGCTTAAATTCGAAGAACATGCTTGCCACCTAGCCTGGTGCTGTCACAACGAGATGACAAGATTCCGTTAAGCTTTAATCCTACCGTGGTTAACCCATCGCAATCACGTTTCCATTTCTTTTTTTCTCAAACAAATAATTTGTATTCCATTTGTTAAACAAGCCAATATCTAGATAAGCTACCAGTCTAATCCTACTACACACACACACACACTTGGATTGTGCTATGTATTATCCTTGACTATGATCAACACCAAACAAGCAGAGATATCAAGGAACCGTGTCAAGGCATTTTCAACGGTGGCCTCGAGTCCACATCACAGTTTAGTTGCGTTTTTTCACGAGAAGGGATCCCTTTGAGTTCACCATCTTGTAATTCTCCGGGGCATCTCTCTCCTTTCAAGTTAATCAATTAATTTACCAAAATTTGTTGGCGCATGGAAAAAGAAATATGGCTAGTACGAACCAGAACCAGAACCAGAACCAGAACCAAAACTAGGGTTACCATTCTTTGCAGAGCATGACGATATTGGTTGTGAAACATATCACATTGAAGCACGACATACTGGGTCAATGGCTTCGATAGTCATAGATGTGCGCACAGTAATTAGATCCATAAAACGGCAAATTATGAGGACATTAATGCTTTAATGAAGGTTATGCCTATATCTGTCCAAATTGCTAAAAGCACAAGTATACCAGGACCAGCACTTCTAGCATTCAACAGCAAATGAGAGTATTTAAATAACAAATAAACAAGCTGACAATTCTAACAACAGGGCAATATTACATCACGTTCCCTTCCCCCTTCTACGCTTTCAAATAGTAGATATTCACAGACCTAGCAGACCAGTTTCTTCCCAGCTCCGAGTCTGCAGTAAAAACAGCAGAAAGAAAAACAGACATTTGAAGTTGGAACACATCATCCTTCCACCTAACAAATAAGTGAACCATAGGATAGCAAATTCTTTCTAAACAGATTCCTCTGCTTCAACCCATCGCATACTTCTGAGTACAGCTACGGGCAGTTGCCTCGTACTAAGCTCTGTCTGTCCTGTACACGTGAGCAATTTCAGGCACAAGTGGATCATCAGGATTTGGGTCGGTCAACAGAGAGCATATGGACAACAACACCTGCATTTGAAAAAAAAAAAAAAAAAACCAGCAGCTGTTATTAAACACTCCCCCACCAATAAAAAATTGATGCCGACGAAAACAATAACAGAAAAAAGATTGCAAATATAAGCAACACGAATCATTATATAAAAACCCTAATTTGAAATTGTATTGCTATACAATTCTATGTAAGTAGTCTTTTTAAATACAAATTAAACAACCTTATTTATAATTGTCCTAGGACTAAAATAAATAAGAAAAATATGATTTCCAATCAAAATAGAATGAAAATAACTAAGGAGACAAATATATTCCCCTAAAAACCCCTTACATCAGTCTCTTCATATTGGAAAGAACTCGTTCTCGAGGCACGCAGATGTCTAATCAAGATCTATCAACCTCTTTTCTTTCTTCGCTTCAAGTGCATACTAATTTTTGATGTTAACTTCAATCCCTTCAAGTTAAATTTTGCATGAGAAACATCGACTGATAAATGATTTCTCTTCAACTAACTTCTAGAGTAATGAACAACAAACCTCAAACTTGTTTTCTCAGCATATGTTGTAGTCTTACAATCCTTGAACAAATCTACATTTGTGATAATAATAAACTTTTAATCAAATCAACAATTTTTTTTTTGTTTAACACCTTCCATGTTGTATTTACACTTAACCTCTAACATACCAACGAGGACACTATTGATGATAGCATCACTGTTATTGTTTATGCTATCATTATCAAAATAAACATTATAAATTGATCAAGGATACCAATCCATATTTATCTCATCATAAATGGGCTCATCAAAATCTCCATGATACTCATCCCAATAAAAAAACTATCTTATTTGCTCATGCTTCTAAAATGAGTTAATTAACTATAGATTTGTGATCACTCTCTTCAAGATCTTCTAGTTTTTTCTTCTTCATCTTTGTTAATTGACAGGATAATTATTCAACTTACCTTTGAAACTTTACCACCGCCAGTCAACAAGTTGTTTTTATAATTTTTCTTTGCATGTCTTCTATCACAGGTTCATGAACGTTTCTTTCCTGAGAGAAAACCTCCTCATCCCATCCTATCATGTCCTGTTTTGCGATCTTTTCCAGCAATAGTTATTCAACTTATAACCGACCACCAGGAATAGTTGAGCTTTGATATCAATTGATATAGAGTTTTGATACCAACTCATGCAGACAGAATCAACATAATAAATATAGCAAGCACAAACAACATAAAATTCTGCCGAATAAAGTCACCACACAAAGCCCAACTGCTGGGGTTCAGGCATAAATTATCCTACATAACCAACAGTAAATTGCATCAGAGAAACAATTCATGAAGAATCTTCCTCTCCAATCCTATTCTTTGTTACATTATATTTTCTTACAAGGAATCAATATTTGCCACCAAAGTCTTACAATTATTCTTCACCTTGGTTTCAAGACAAGGAAATGGGAGCTGAACAAATACCTATTCAGAAAAGTAGGAAAGTAACAGATCACCGTATCCACATCAATCAATAACAAGTTCACACCGGTGAGTGTTAGAGAAACCGATGTACACCACAATATTCAAAGTCTATATCTCAAATTCGTGAAGGCCTAATAAAAATGCTAGTATAATTCACAATTAACATACTCCATAGATATCAGAAAGCAGAAGCTAAAGTTGTCAGTGCATGAAATTAGCAGCACCATGATATTCACTCTAATCACCAAAGGGAGAATGAACATTGAAAATAGGGGAAGATCTGCTCGTTATATTGTTCAGATGCAGTCCAAGACATTATCAATTGCATTCTTTAATACGTATAAGAAAATGGCTAGCAGGCCTTCCAAGACCTTATCATTAATGGTTACTACCATATTCTTTTCTGTTCATAACCAATGGTCACCATAAGTTCCTTCATATTGATAGCACAAACTCTTGCATAAATGTGGAACCTTCAGGACCTCACAATAGTGTTCCATCCACCCTCACCTCACTGTTACACACCTTAAATCCTAAACTAGGTACAAGTTCTGTTTAAATTCACATTTGTGTAATTGTGCATATTATGTTTGTACTTTCAGCATAAATCGAAGAGTCAGATGGTCATTACCAATGGATAACAATGAACAAGGTATTTTGGTGTCTCGGCTATCATTCTAAACATTTGATCTATGCACATGGAACACAAAACAAGTACACAGATTAAGAAGAGTTTCAACATCAGCAAATGGCTGAATAGATAAGTCAAAAGGGAAATGGTCATATCAAACCTTGGAAATGGTTAGTGCTGGGTTCTACTGCTCTTTAAGAATATCCAGACATATGCTTCCATCGCTGTTAATGTTTGGGTGGAAGACTTATGTCCTCAATGCAACCTGAGGCATATAATCCAGATAGTCTAATCAACTTCTACAAAACACAAGCTATTGACGATACAATACATGAACTCACTGTACAAATCAAGTTAAGCAAGCCTTTGGTCCAAACTAAATGGGATTAGCTACATGTTATTTCTTCTATTCTATCATGATTGAACAAAACTTTTTATTAGTTTTTGTGATTCTAGTTAAGTGGATATAACATTGTTATCCAATGTATCATTGGTCTAAAATATCTCAATTAATACCTAACAACCAATAAATGTAGAACATGAAAGCACAACACTTCTACTCATCTAAATAATGCCTACATTGATTCAAATTCCAACAATAATGCCACCTTATAATATTTAAGGCTTGTGTAATTGATATTTGATAGCAACTCTATTTCATGCAATCTCTGAGTGTTATTGAGCTGCTCTCCAATATAATAGCTCTTTAGGGCTTGAAGTTCAGCACAATATATAAAGCTTGGCTATAGCATCCAGGATTATAAGAACTATCTAGAAAGCCCTTCCCACTTCTGTGCTGCCCTCTGATCTTATTCAGATTAGTAGCTACATCTCTTATATAACTTTTTCTAAATTTCAACTAAACACAAAAACTTACAGCCAATTGTTTGCATTTAGAAAGCACATAACATTACCAGACATTAATGCCCACCACAAGCACTGATATGAACTTTCACAGTATCATTTCCATTAATACCTTTCATTTTACTTTTTGAAACCTACATCTAATGCAGGAGCAAATTTCAACCCTTCAACAAATATCAGCAAGAAATAGTTTTCCAGAGTTTTAATGAAGGTACGAGAAAACAATATTTCTCTTTCCTTCTCTTGGTGACAAGGAAACCCAAAACTTGTTATATAGATACTTAACTCTCAAGGGTCCTTCTTACACAAAAAATAAAAACATAACAAGCAAAAAGAAAAAAAAAAAGAGGCACAGAAAAAATGATATACCTTGGGGGGTTTAAAAGGATAATCAGGAGGGAAATGAATAGAAACTAAAAAGATACCTCCTGCATATGGGCTATCAGCAGGTCCCATAATTGTTGCTTGCCAATGGAACATGTCCTCATCTACTGGACCTAAAATTCCAACCATTTATAAAGTCAAAAAACAAGTGAACGGGCCAAAAAGATCGAGACTTTTCCCTCTAATTCTACAAGTATATACAAAATCAGCTCTCAAGTGCAAAAGGGTCAGCAAATAATTTAATAATAAAGAGAAAATAGCTTTAAAGATGATATTCTTTTTAAGGGAAAAGAGAAAAGAATAGGAAGCATACCAGCACTGCAAGAGGTAGGTGGATCTTTCTGCAAGTCCTTGAGCTCTTTCAAGATGCCCATAGAATCAGAAGCCAAAAATCAAATTTTGACTGACTGAACCACCGACTAACATCAAAATAAGGAAACAAAGACAATCCAGATGAGCAAAAGAGCAGCTCTATAAGTAAATACAAAAAAAGAGAGAAGTAGTAATTACCCAAGAGAAGATTTTTGGAATCTAAGGACAGCGGAGGGGAAAGATTTTACCTTTGGGCTTTTTGTTTTTTCGGTTCAGACTGCGTTTTCTGATTTTTTTTTTAAATTAATTTTTTAATTGTTTTAATGGGTTAATTTTAAAAATAATTTTTTGAAAATAAAATAATATTATAAAAAATTATTTCTTTACTTTAAATGAATTTTTTTTATTTTTAAATTGTGCAATTATTAAAAATATTATTTTAATATATTTTATAAAAATATAATTTAAAAAAATAATAATTATCACAATATCAATTAAACTTAAAAAAAATTAAAGGTATATAAATAAATACACCCAATGTCACAAGCAGAGGCAATGACTAACTTTTTAAAGGCACGTACTCTCAGCCTACACAGAATCTCTAGATACACAGTCTATTTTTTGAGGCACCCTCTAACACAAATTCTGCCCAGTTTTGCAGCAAACCATAAAAAACCAAATTTTTGCGTCAAGTTTTTTCACGAATTCATCAGAAACACCAAGAGAAAGCACGATGATAGCAAGCGCAAGTACTCCCAGGATCATCCATGCACAACATACAAACCATCTTAAACTGTGCTTTCTTCTCTCCTTTTGTTCAGATACCTACTCATAAGGCATATATATCAGAGAAAGAAAAACGACACGTGAACCAGCTCTGTGGGTTCTTACAGTTCATATACGAAGAAAACTGGGAAGGAGGAGGGTGCAAGGTGGAACTGATGATCCATAACTGCTCACATCAGAATTAGCCATTCCTAGGGATGCTCCTCCTCCTCCTCCTCCGTCTAAAAGAGCAATGCCCGTTCCATGGGTAGGATTTTATGTTTTTTTTTTTTTTTAAATTACACTGATGATGTGTCGCCAATATGCGCAAATGATGTGTCATCCATCGGCTATCCTTTTCTTTGACTTGAGTTGTTTCTGGTTGCCAGAAAATCAATGTTAATTAAGAGCTTTTCCTCTCCGCAATTTTTTTCCGGCAACTCTTTCTCCCCCCTCTCTCTAGATCTAGGGATTGAAAAACAAAACAAATGAAGTTTGAGAGCAAAACAAAAATCTAAAACTAGAATTGACCAAATTCAAAATAAAATAAAAATTGAGGGACTAAAGTATAACTTTACATGCCTTTGGAATGGTAAAAGCTATGAAACCTTGTTAATATCAATATCAATTTCAGTTTCTATTCTTTTTATTTTGTTTTTGACAACAACTTAAAATTCTCTCATGTAAAATTGATATGAAACAATCTCTAACACCGTGGTAATGATATTCAAAAGAGAATAAAAAAAAATCTAGCACAGCAAAAAAGGAACTTGTTAGGAAGAAATTGAAAGAAAATAAAGTTAAATAACCAAAATGAATCAAAAACAAATTGACAGACCGGGGACGTATTGTTGCAATGGTGAACAATGATATGATATGAACAGAGATTTCTGGAAATCATTACAGCACAAATCCAGGTTGTAATCTGCTGCCTTTGATATATTATTGACTAAAATTAGAATCGCATGTCATACATATATGGTGCTGATAATCTCAGGCAGTCAAAAACTGATCTTATCATGCTTTGGCTCAGAGCGAATCATGATTTCCAAGGGCAGACCAGAAGAGAACCCTCGTAAATGTCATTTTTCCTGAAGATGGATAAGAATCTAAGATGCTGCTGTAATGACAAGAAACAGGCAGTACCCTCAACAGCAAAGGCAGAAAAAAATGGAGTGTTCTTGATTCAAGTCTCATCAATTCATTCACAAATTTTGAATGAAGTTTTACAACAAATCAAGAGGTTTCCAGCTAATCAGACTTAAAAATTAAAAATCAAAGCACTGCTACATATCTGAAAAAAGAAGAGGAAAAAAAATTGAGACAAATTCACACTCTATGATGCTGCACTGCACATACACATAAGCTTGAATAAATGCTCGAGAAACCTTACAAGGCAGGTGCTCATAGCACTTTTTGAATCTTGATCTTAAAATCAAGCAGCAACAATTTCGTCAATCATGGAGTATGCACATTTGAGTCCTTGGACTTGTTCCCTTCAGAAGATGGCCGGTTCTCTGAGTCAGATTGCCGGATTTCTTCAATCATTCGAACAACTTCTTCCATGTTAGGTCGCATGTCTGGCACCTTTGCTACACAGGTCATCCCAATTTGCAACATCTGCACCATTTCTTCTTCAATGTTTTGGTATCTCATCAGTTCAACATCGAAAACCTCAGCTGTCCACTCCTCCCTTACAACTGATTGGACCCATCTTGGGAGATCAACCATGTCATCACGCCTTGGTGATTGGATTGGAGCTTTCCCAGTCAGCATCTCGAGAAGGATGACACCAAAGCTGTAGACATCTGATTTATGAGAGTGCTTACTGGTTTCAATCACCTCAGGAGCACGATAACCAGCACTCCGAGATGAAGAAGCAGGGACGTTCATAAGAGGTGTCAGGCCAAAATCAGAGATGCAACCATCATGATCTTGGCTGAGGAGGACATTTGACGACTTGATATTTCCATGAGTAAACTTTGGACCGCCAGCAGAATGAAGGTGGGAAATTCCCCGTGCAGTACCAAGGGCAATCTTAACCCTAGAGTCCCAATCTAGTGGAGTTCTGCCAGCTCCCCTGTTTGCTGTTGTCAAATTTGAATAGAGTTTAGGATATTAGTAAAGCAGCGGTTTTAAATTCCATGCCAAAGTGTCAAAGACTATAGGTTGATGAATGCCATGGAAGATGATCTCCTAAAACTAATTGTTTAGTCCTTGTATGTGTGTGCGTGGCAAGAATCATCTCTCCTAGGAAACGTGGACTACTTGTCTAAGCACATTGATCGATAAATGCAAGGAAATACATAGTGCTATTCTTTGGCATGGTACAAGATTACCGTGCTAATCCTCCATGTAGGATATCAGGAAATGGTTTTTATTTTCCCAAAGCAGATGAGAAAAACTGAGGAAAGTAAATTTGGTAAACGTCAGTGGCAATGTCAAAAAGTTTCACAGTATTATCAGCATTCTGGTCATACTAGTGTTCTTGTAGTGTAAAATAAAAATAACTGAAAGCATCCTTCATCAGTTTCTAAAGCAACCTCTAAGCATCATTAATAGAGCTGAAGACGTACCATGCAAAAGCGTGGATAAGCTGCCACCTGGGATATAGTCATACACTAGAAGCCTCTCATCCTTTGAGTAATAATAAGCACGAAGTGGCACAACATTTGGGTGCTGCCCAACTCTCCCCGCAATCTCCATCTGCTGCTCAAAGTCTCTCTTTCCCACCACCACTTCTTTCAACCTTTTCACCACCACTGTGGTTGATTCCTCCAAGACAGCCTTATATGCTGTACCATAACTACCCTTTCCTAAAACTTCAGCTGAAGCTCTTAATAAATCCTCGAGATCGAAATTGTAAGAGCAGCCTTCAAAGAATACCAGCTTGTTTTTCTCAGATTCTTGCACCCCACTTCCAAAATCCTCTTTGGGCTTCTCACCCCTACCACTGCTAACTGCTTTCCCTTTCAACACACCAGGGCCTTCATTATCTTTTTTCTTCAAACAGCAGCAAAAGACGATTAAAACGACAAGAAACAGCACAGCAGACCCTCCCACGGCAATGGCAATGATTGCTCCCATTGTCAGTTTCAATTTTGAGCTTCGCTTATGTGAAGTTGCTGGTGGGGGGGTGTAAGCAGGGGATGGAGGAGGAGGAAGGACTATGGAGCAAGGATTAAGAGGTGGTCCACATAAGAGAGAGTTTCCAATGAAGGATGAATTAGGGAACTTTTGAAGAGACACTGGAATTGATCCATTAAGATGGTTGTAGCTTAAATTCAAATGCTTGATCCTAGTGTGGTTGAGATCAGGTATGGGTCCAGAAAGTGCGTTATTTTGGAGGCTTAATCCGGTAAGTTGTGTTAAATTTGCTATTGTTTGGGGAATGTTGCCTGTGAAAGAATTGAATGAGAGATCCAGTACATTGAGCTTCAAGGAAAAGGAGGTTGGAACACCACCAGAAAAGTTATTATGTTGGAGGAAGAGGTTCTGGAGTGATGGAAGAGAGGTAACATCAGAAGGAAGGTCACCTTCAAGGACATTGGATCGGAGGCTGAGAGTTTTGAGGGCATCTAGTTTACCAAGGGTGTTTGGTGGGACATGACCCAAAAGTCCTACTCCAGGGAGTCGAAGTTCAACCACACGAGTGTCATTCGAATTGCAAGTGACACCTACCCAAGACTTGCAGACCAATGAAGCAGGGTTCCAGTTGAGCTTCCTTGAATGGGGTACAACAGCAGCAAAGTCAAGAAGAGCTTGCTTATCTGACTTCAGGTCAGAAATAGCAAAGGGAAAAATGATGGTTAGGATGATGAATAAATGAATAACTGAAGCCCGGAAGAACTTCATGGGGGAGTTGATTTGGACTTGCTATATGAAAATGTATGCCCTTCAGGTATTGCTGTTCCTCTGTTTCAGCACAGAAACGAAAAATCAACATTAGACAGCCAGCACATAAGGCAATTCATGAAAAGAACATATGGATCTCTGTTACAAGCTAATTATAGCAAAAAAGATGAACATTCTCATTTCTGAAATGCACTAGTCACGGCATAGCAATTTCTCATATAAAGAGCATTTCAACTCGCTATGTGTCTATCAAATGAGATCTACTTGAGCTGTTGGTAAGCTTAAATTTTGAAAGTGAAAAGTTTTTTAGTTTTCCAATGCATAAACAATAATGATTACTGCAGTCTTCTCTGCGAAGCACCCAAAACAGCGGCAAGTGTGTCCGGTACTTCAACAATTAAGAGATTTAAAGATCTATAATTAAAAAGCTATCGACTGATCATTCTCTCAACTTTCCTTCCCAGAAAAGTTAAGAAATATTTCTCTACTCCTCCTTACTTTTATCCAGTATCTTAAGAAACGTTAAAAACAATTAGAAAAGGTAATTATTATCCAAAAGCAAGAGGCAAAAGAATATCACAAAACGAATAAAGCAAGCAAAAGAACAATACTCTTCCATTACATTCCAGGGCTCCCCAAATGATATGCTTATTCTTTATAGTGATGGCGAAAGGGCATAGAGAGATTCAACACCCAAAGGAAAAAATAAAAAAAACAAAAAGGTGAGAAATAAAAGATCATTTGCTCATCAAAGAGCACCAAATAAAGCAAATTACACTCGCATTAATTAAAGAAAACAAAATAACAAAGAATCCAAAGACGACCACGTATGGTTCTATACCGGATATAACCCAGCAAGATCCTACATCACAAGCATTTGGAAGGATGAACCTATTCAAATTCTGCTTTAAGGACACAACAAAAGTGCAACAGCTGCTCAAGTTGAAGAGATAAAGAAGACATGGAGAAACCTGAAAGTGTGCTAAGCTTTACCAGAAAAGGGGAAATTAAGCAATTTAAAGTAATGTCAGCTAGAGTTGTTGAACAACTAAAGGTACATTCTTTGCACTGAAAAGAAAGGAAAACAAGTCGAAACTAGCCAAGCCTAAAAAGTAACCGAAGTAACACAAACATTACAACAAACTCACTTGAAAATCCAAGAAATCGAACTTTCTTATGAGAATCAACAAACAATATTCATATTGAAACAGATCTAGAAGCTTAAAAAGATGCCCAAAATGTACAACAGTAGATAATGCAGGTAAACTTTGAGACTTTGAAGAGCTTAATTAATGAAATAGAAGACTAATGAATTACAGGGTAAGTTTGTGAACCTGGGAAAAAGAAGAAGCATGCATCAAATAATGCCTTGATAGTTGAACCCAGTAGCTGCCACTGCTACAGCTCCCTCTCTCCCTCTCTATACATGGAGGAATTATAACTGAAATCTCCAAAGAACCAACCAGCCGAAAAAACTCATTTCCAGAACATCAAGAATCTGCAAAGAGAGAAGCTTTAGATCCAGTTTGAATGTTGTAATTAGCTGAAATGGGTAATCTTTGGACAATGAGCTACCGACATAGGAATTCACAAGCTTCGAGGATTTGCTTCCACCCCCAACTAATAGTAGAGCATTCTTAGGCCAAGATTAGCAGAGCGTTTAAGAGGGTAGAAGCAGCAGCTTTAAGCTTCGAGTTTACTCAAGACAAAATAAACAAAAGTGAGAGTATAGAACCAGTATTTGTTTTGTTGAAGAGTGGAAAACAAGGCAAATTTTTGGTTTTTGAATAAAATGGGCAAAAGCGAAAGATTAGAAGAAGCAAAGAGAATCAAAAAGCGAGAAACTTTGGTCTGTGTAACAGTAAAAAGAGAGAGAAGAGAAAGTGGAAGTGAGAGAGTGTGAATTTGACTTATTAAGGACAATTACAGAATCAACCTCATACCATAAACTAATCAACTCCAAAGAAGGCTACTTTACTGTACAGATTCAGATAGCTAATGTGATGGTCATCTCACCAACTGTCTACTCTTCTCTAACTTGATACTCACAACTCTGCCACTGTAGGCTGCATGCATAGTACATACAGTCTTTGGAAGGATGCCTGCCCACATGGATAGAAGTCACAAGTGCAAGCCTGGAGGCAAAGCCTTCCTCTTTCTTTTCTATTTTCCTGGACTCTAACTGCCCTTCTCTCCTTTACACAAGAAATAATAAAAAATAGTCGGTGAGGTGTGGCCTGTGGGGACTACTTACTGTACCATCGGCTACACAGGAAAGTCATGGGCCTTGCCTTGCCTTGCCTTGCCTCTCATACTTGACACTGTTCTAATTCATACATTAGAATGCTTTAATATATCGTGTACCTACACTATCAATTTATCAGTTTCTTTCCCTCACTCCTCTGTTGTCTATAATATACCTTGCAACTTCCAGAGAGTTTCGGGTTTTAAAAGGGTTGCATCTTTCAATTCAAAGTGAATGTCATGAGTTGCATGTTGAAACCTAATGAAAAAAGTTTTACTACAAGTATTGCACGGACCAAACTTATTAGTCTTCGTACAGATAATGACTTCACGGCAGCAATGTCCCACATTTCTAATTCTTTCAGGTTCCTTCCTTGCTCCCCCCCACCCCCATTTTTCTTTATAATTCAATGAAACAATAATGACTCCTCTCAAGTGCTATTCCACGAACTATTTGAAGCCAGACAGAAGAAAAATGACTGTGATCTGCTGCCCTGGACTTGAGGTTATCTTATCACCACACATACCTTACCCGGCATTTCTCATTCACTCTCAGCTTGAATGGAAGGGAGGGGGCAAATAGTAGTTGGCTATCCACTCCAAACCCCACACAAGTAAATGAGAAAGGGTGTTTATTGGTGACGCACTGATGGGCTCATGATGGATAGATTAAGAAGGCATTAAATTGATATTCTTGGCGTTGGCGACCTTAATCCTAAACGATCCTTAAATACTGTAGTCATACAATGTATAGCGCTCCCTTCAGTTTCTGCATTTTCTTTGTGGGAATGGGTGGGCAAGTCAAAAGGTACAATTTTTCTAGCCAGGACCTTGCGTGATGAATTCATTCGTGCCATCAATGGGTTGAGGACACACCACTTAACAGCTAGCTTCAATGCAGAATTCTCACAACAAATTAAGGCAAGGCAATTTATTAAGTTCACATTATTGAGCTGAAATATGAACAGTACTAAGCATTAATTGAAGAGCATAGTTAGAAACTATCGGTTATATAGATGGACAGTCCTCGGAGAAACTACAACAGTAGGGTTTGGAAAGGTGAAGTAAATATAGACCATCGCTTCCTTTTTTATAAAGCGCAACCACCTCTACCAAATCAATTTTATTGCTCTTTTTTTCTCTCCATGTACACATGCAGCTGCAGATCCTGTACGTGCAAGGAATATATATAAAAGTGTGCAGAATCATGACGAAAGAGGATTGTCTTTGCTTTGAAATCTGGTCAATGAGATGTCTGGAGGTGATAATTGATGAAAGTGACGGATTTTTTGGAATCATGTTTTTCCCTTGCTACCTTCAGAAAATTGTAAACCTGCTGCTGCATCACTTGTATATCTTAAATGTTCCGGTGAAGCTTACTCTCTAACCACTCCCTAGCTAGATCTCCCATCTAAAAGAATTCACGGATGGAAACTTCCAACCCTAATTATGATGTCTAAACTCTCATAAAAAAGCTCATGATTGCAACTGTGGGACTCTGTTAATTTGGTATGAGAAAAGATAATGGCTTCTCCCAAATCAATAATTCACGGCTAACTAGAGTGAGAATACAAGATTCACAAATCACATCTCTAGCTATTCTCTCTTGTCCACACACACAAGAATGTTATATATATAAAGCAAGAGGATTACAGACAATGGTGTTCTTATATATTAACCATTTACATTAACTAGCTCTAGTGGGTTGTAAGCTTATACGATAAAAAAATCTCGGGAAGAATTATTCTCTCAGCTTGCCAGAGATGTAGTGGAAGCTTTGTTGCCTGATTTTTGTTTTCGATAAATTAATTCACAACGTACATATAAAATGGGATTAATTTGGAAGCTTTGAAAATAAGTCATAAGTTTGGAGGAGGAGTGGGGACTGGGAAACCTGATTACTTTATGATCACGTAATTACCACATCAATTAGAACATCTTATTAAAGAAAATACTAATTAAGAGTTGATAGCCAGATCATTATGCATGTATATATATATAGGTAGGTAGGACTATATATATATATATTCCATGATCACATAAATCTGACTGAGCTCATAATTGATTGCATTGGCCGGCTCTCTGCTGTTCATCATCTTTTGGTGTGGTTACTGCACATAAAGGCAGCTAAAAACAACTTGAGAGGGCCGTGTTTCTTTTGAAAAGATGTCTTGTTATCCTTTCTTCCCTTTATTAATAGAAGCTCCATTGTCCTTGTGCGAGGATTTTGTTAATTTATAGTTTGAGATTGTGTGTCCACAAATTAGGTAGGGTAGGACCTTATATTTTGAGGATCGATGCTTTCTTCATTATCCTTTGTTCTAATGTAAAGTATGATAAAAAAAAAAAAAACAAATCATCAGAGGTTCATAAAGGATATATCGATATATCCATCAACTAATATATGTGTGTTCTTCCACAGTTCCCCCTCCCCCTACTGAAATGGCTTCCTTGATGAAAATGTAAGCGTGAATAACATTTTGAGGTCCATGTAATGAAGCCTTAATTAATAAGAAGGTGAAATAGAGTAGCATATTAAGCATAAGCTGTACATGTTATTAATTAGCCGTAAACAATTAAAAATGGGAAAACAAATTAAGGTGTGTAAGAGAGGAAAAATAAGACTAGAAAATACAAAAACAAGGCAAGTGACAAAGATTACAACCATTGTCCTAGCAAAAGTGATTCTTCTCTTATTTATGGCTAGAGCTGGTTTAAGATTGTGATAAATATTA
>Ga0307517_10005189_pt1 | contig 19754 bp, 20 predicted proteins | sample 23_EM_MG_FD_194515 | JGI IMG/M metagenome (GOLD analysis project Ga0307517, IMG submission 194515) | Populus trichocarpa ectomycorrhiza microbial communities from riparian zone in the Pacific Northwest, United States - 23_EM | ecosystem: Host-associated > Plants > Roots > Unclassified | place... | reverse complement strand
GAGTTCTATTTGTCCTTCAACTATTACCTCTTACCTCCGGTCCCTTGAAGCCTCCCTTAGCACCAGCGCTAGCAGGTCTACCGCCGGTCCTATTGTATTTTCGTTAGACAGGAATAAACCTGTTACACTACTAAACACACGCTCTACCTCGGCTGACATGGCTGCTATACTATGAATCTCAAGGGCCATATGGGATAATTGTGTCCATCGTGGATTTTTCAAACGGGCTGCCCAGTAGAGAAGTATGTCTGATACCTCTTCAACTTCTTCAGTAATCTGAAACCGATCAAACTGATCGATAGCATCATGGGTGAGCCTGGCCCGCTTTTTTTGCTTCCATCTGGCAAGCGTGTCATCGGGAGCTAAGAGACTGGAATTTGAAGGCTCAGAAAGACGGTTTATAGATGGTAATAGTGATGAACTTGTTAGTGACTCGGGTGTTGTGTCAATATATTGTGGAAGAGATCGATATTCTGACTCCCATAGATTTTGACTCTTTGTCTTGGCTAGTGCTATCCAATCGGGATGTTCTGCCCATTCGAGTTCAAAATACTTCAATTTAGTATCTGGATCAAGTGCGACAGCAGCATATAATGCTGGCAAACGTTCGGCCAACGAGTAGTACCTAAACACAAGATTTTCCTGTGAGTATTATATTAAATATTAATGCTAACTTGAAGGAGTGCAATACTTATCAAGAATGGACCACGCATGATTAATTGATGTCAATAAATGAACACTATAAATAGACATGTCGGCATACAGCACTTTCGCATTCTCTAAATGGGCAAGCAAATCATCCATTGCTGGCAGTACACGAGCCAGGTATCCGTTCGCATGATTTCTACCTGAACAGGTTCCTTGAAGTTGCAAAGTGAGAACCCGAAACGGTTTTAAAATAAACAGTATTGCAGTTAAATCAACCCAATCATCAAGTGTGAGTTCATCCAAAGTGATTTGATCAAGAATGTTGATGTCAGGCAAAGGGTCAGTACTAATAGCGGTATTATCCGATAGGTTCCGCCGGTTGCGCATATGACGTTCCTCGGTAATAGAAATCCCAACAAACTCATCAAGAATATCGCGAAGTTCGAAAGGACGGTCAATTGCATCAGCATCGCTTGACCACCATGTTAAATTACCTACTAGTGGTAGTACTGGGCCATGATAGCCATTTCCGCGAGTGTGATGAACCTTTTGGCTAAAGCGATCACGGCGCTGTGGTGTCCGCAAGATCCAGGTTGCAATATTGTGAAGCTTGCCCATTGCGCCTCTTTTTCGCCATGCTTTCAAGGACTCTCTCTCTTGCACCTGATTGCGCTCAATATTTTGACTGTTAAACTCATTTTCAAAGGCTTCCCAATCAGATCCCCATAGAAAAGCCTTAACAACTAAGTTAATTATATGTCCAAAACATCTTACGCGGCTAATTTCAGGCTTGAACTGAATGTTTCGAATAGCCAGAAGGCGGGCTAGCTCTACTAAAGCTGAATCATTATTACTTGCATTGTCGGTGGTAATATATCCTAACTTAGTTGTAATTGCATAATGATCTAACACCTTTAGTAATGTTTCAGCAATATTGGCACCACTATGGGATCCAAAAAAGCGACGGAAGCCAAGTGTTGCTGATTGGAGTTGTCCATCTTCAGTTGCCCAGTGACCTACAACACCTAAGAATGAACGATGATTTGGTGAGCTCCAGAGATCAAAGCTGAGATGAATGCGAAATGGCAGGGCCTGTAAATATGTCTTTACAATATCTGTAGATATGTCATATAGTGAGAGGATCCAATTTGTAATCGTAGAGCTCGACTTAGGAAGAGTAGTTTGTAGTCCGTCAGGTTGTGATATCTATTAAAGTTAATTTAGTAATCCAAGTTTATTGACAGAACATACACTCGGAGTGAAATAATATAGAAACTACTAACACAAGTGAGTAGATATTTTAATAGTACTCGGAAGGTAGGATCTTCAACAGCGGTAAATGATGTATTTGTGACATATATCCATCATATAAGCATTTCTTTAAAGATATCACTATTGAATCTTATTCCAGGTGCTGGTGTGCGGCCAAAGGCAGCCTCAATTCTTGAAGCACTTGCAGCACGACTCTTTTCAAGTCCACCATCAGGATACTCCTTATTAACCCCATGATGTGAAGCCAAGTGTTGGTTCATGTTTTTGGTTGAAGAGTCACTATAGATTGGGGCGCGGCGTGGTGGACCTGAAAGGAACATATTTGTTAACATAAAACACATCTGACTTGAAATAGACTTGGATTTAATAAAGAAATATACTACTAACAACGTGCACACTTCCAGTGCCATTTCTCTTTATCAAAAGTCTCCGTACCATTGCTAGGAAACCAGCAATGTCCTTTCCGAGCCTTTCTCTTCGGGAGAAATGATGAGGGTACTCCAAGATGCATTGCCGAAATATCGCCTGTGAATAAGCCACTTCCGGGTAAAGTACTAGGGTTTGTACCAAGTCGTGTAACTGCTAGCCGAGAGGGAGGATTCATTGAATCTGATGTATTACTAGCTAACGTTGGAGTAAGGAGGTCAGAAGGAGCCGAGCTCAAGGTATCACTTGCGGTGTACTGATCCTCATCAATATCCAAATCATAGCGATAACCGGAATTGTCGGTAAAGTATGGTGGAAGGATTTGGGAAACAGAGTCATCAGGGCGAATTGAGCCTTGGCTTCCAGCCGACGAGTGAGATTGCGCTTCAGACATTAAGGCACTTGAATAGAGAATATGTTCTTGTGAAAATGTATGAAAACTAAATGTTCACAGAGAAGGTTGAATATATATAAAAGGTTGAGTATTGGAGTTAGTATATGGTCAGAATTACGAGTATTAAATATAATTCGTAATAAGTATGAAGGAGGGCAGAGCCCTGCAGATGACAGCCGGGCCCTACAGGTGACGGTCGGGCCCTGCAGGTGACGGCCGGGCCCTGCAGGTGACGACCGGGCCCTACAGGTGACGACCGGGCCCTACAGGTGACGGCCGGGCCCTGCAGGTGACGACAGGGCCCTGCAGGTGACGGCCGGGCCCTACAGGTGACGGCCGGGCCCTACAGGTGACGACCGGGCCCTGCAGATCTTGTGCAGGACGGCAGGGCCCTGCAGTCACCCTCTTGGACGGCCGTCTTTTCCACATGACGGACGGCCCTGCCCTACGATGTGAGACACCCGCCCGGGACGCCCGGGACTGCCGTCCTGTAGGTACCTACAGGGCGCCCGGGACGCTTGGGATCACTGATTATACCAGCTTCTAAACTCTTTCGTTTCCAGTAGCCAGCCCCCTATACCATTCACCCGCTGATCGCAAATATCCTGATGACGCACCTGGGGCTCTAAGGGTGACAGCCAGGCCAGGATTTTGGACTCATCATCGGCAGGAGTAAGGAAAATGTTGTTCGACACATTGAAAGAATTGATGTTTTCGGTAAAAGCTCGAGACATCCTTCGCTTTTCGTTGCTTGAAGTTCTGTGGAGGGTGGGGTTCTGAAGAGCTTTTGATCGGGTGAGAGAGTTCCACTAGGTTTAGGAAAAGCGGGGCTCATCGCCCAGCCCTGCAACTGCCCTACTCGAGTATTGCGCCCAATCATTTGACTAGGAATTTGTGAAACCAAAACTTGAGCTCTCTTGTTTCTACTCGGGCACCGCTGGGGCCGTGCCCCAGAAGAACCACCTACCTTGCCTCCAGCCAGCAGAGTTACTCCCTCCCAAAGATAAATGGCGAATATTACAACCATCTCAAATCATCAAATATCACTCGCATTTTGCTCCCAACTTCCTCAAACAATATCTCCGATGTGACAACTCCTGTTGCTGCAGTCCGCAACCTTAGCCCGATTGTTCCCACCCATATCACGAATTAACATATCCTCTGCAAGACCTCTAAAGCAGTGCATATAGCTTCCAAGGCTCATTCCTACGCGAGAGGCCCATCTATAGGTAGACTGGGAAGATGCTAGTGCGCATTCTAGCAGCCTCTTCAATCGGGTGGCGAATAGGACGCTGAGATAATAACGAGGGGGTCAGGAGACAAGTAAAATCGTTGTGTAGTATGGAATTCCAGTTATCCTAGTCCTCTCGTTACTGGGGAAACAGAGTTTGTGACTGCTAAAGTCTTGAGGGTGTCGTTCCAGCATTTTGAGGTTAGTTGATACCTGTACCATATTCTATTTTTTATTTTTTTGAGGTCAAGGTAAAGTTCTGCACACTAGTGATGATTCCGCAGGGGGTGTAACCGTGTAAGTTCTTCCGTAGCTCAATTGCGGCTTAGAGTCGACTTGGAGAAGTAAGTAAGGGTGGTGTGCTGGGATGATGGAACACCGTCCGAAAATGAAACACAAATTTGAAGCAACATGGAGGGACTGAACAGAGGGAGGGCATCTCCAGGATCGGGCTCGTACATGCACGGTCAAACCGCTTCGATTAAATATCTGCGATCAACCTTTGCTGGGCGGGCTCGCGCAAGCGCGGGGAGATTGGAATGGACTGGATGGACGGGAAAGGAATGGGCAATGGGGAGGGGGGAGGCAGGCAAGCTATCGTCGCACTCACCTCCTCGAAAATGTTTGTGATCATCCTTCTTGTGGGTGCCTCTGAGGCTAGGCAGGTGCAAAAATAGTGCTTGAAATCTAAATGTAAGCGGGGAGCACAAACGGGATCTAGTATACACAAGCGGCAAACGCGGTTCCGTCCTCACAGTCTATTTCTCCTGCCCAGCCGAAGCCTTTGCACAATAAGCTCCATCTTTCGCGAATGAAATAAGACTCCCCCTTATGGATCGCCCGATTGCTCAACATCCCTCCCCTAGCCCAGGGCACTCCCGCCAAAGAGAGACTCTACTTCATGAAGATTCCCACCAAATGAATGCACCACCCTTTCAACAATTAGTCGGCGATCCCGGTATTTACATCCCGGGTCAGTCCGCCGGCGTTCTGTCTAAATTACATCTCCGTCGACGTCGTTCCAGCCACCGTGCATTCCGCTTACTAACTCCCTCCCTCGAAATGCATTACATGACTCACACAGAACACACGGCCAAAGATAGCTGGAATAGTAGTAGCAGAACCCGATAGTGATGGTTTACAAAACACTTTGTTCAGGCAGCAAAATAGATTAACTATTGATGAACGACTGAGCCAGCTTCTGCATACTATGGAGTTTGAATTTGGATTATAGACTTTATGGAAACCCCGCTTGTTTTATTTCTTTTAAAATTTCACTGTGGATATGTCAGCTAGATAGAGTGACGGAGGGTTGGGTAGTGTGTGTTGCTATGGCATGAAACTGATTTGTCATACCTAGCGGGGATCGTGTGCTTTTAAGCGTGCGGGGTGGGATAGGCCGCGTAGGAGAAGAACGATGACAGCGAGAAGTGAGCCTGCAGGTGAACAGATTTTCCTCCTTGTCTTTACCGACAATTGATTTCTTTCACCATCCGCACACCTTTCGGCTTCGGTTCCGAGACGATAATTTGCTGGTTCCTGCAGTGCGAGGGGGGATTTACCACTCCCCGTTCATTGACTTGTTTTCCCACTTTTCTGTCACTTCCTACTCCGATCTGTTCAACCATTTTCACTTTTCTACCCCGAGCCGCGGATTACTTATAATGCCTCCGGATCAAGGTCATCGTTTAAATACCCTCTATACAAATTCTTCGAAAACCCACCATCGTCAAGAAGCTAGGCAGAACAATGCACGGAGTACAGAATAAGAGAACAAGCACAGGGACGTAACACCCATCGTTTGTAGCTAGGATGTCAACCGAAAATAAAATAAAAAGCGCTAATGTAGCATTCACAGGCATAAGCAAACACCAACATCCCTCTAGTCCGTAAAATCCGAAGTCAGCCCTATAGCCTCTCATATCGCTATTCCCACAGCGCGGCGGCAATAGAAACCAATATAAACCAGTTTCTAAGCGCACTGCAGCTCCTTAATTTCAAGATTCTAAAGTCCTATACTTGTTCTATACCGGCTACCACCCGAAATTCCGACAATCTAGGTCTTCTCAGCTATCCCGCCAAAGCGATCATTCCCACAACAACACTTATACCAACACTAGCCTTTCCTATTACAGTAGTAACGCATCCCGGACAACAGGTAGCCGAACTATCTTTCGAGTGATAGCAGGTGATAAGACACAACTTGCCCCCTTCATAAGCTATCCCCCAGGCATCACAGCTGTCTACCAACCCCCGCCCCGGGAGAAAATCGACTGAAATCTTTTGGTTCACGATTCACCTAGCCTGAGGATCGCTTGTCCAGGCTGGGGTATACAGTTGTCCCCCCCTCCCTCTCGAAAACACCCTGGAATAGGGTCTCCTCGCTCTCTTTGGGGAGGCGGTAGAAGTGGTTAAGATAGCATAAAGGCATCAGACGACATAACACTTACCAGCGGCTGTTTGGTCAGGTGGAGAACACTGAAGACCTCCGAGAATGATCTCTCGCTATACCCTACTGCCCTGAGTTAAGCTGCATATTCCCTGATTTTTTGTCATGCCTAGGGAATGCTAGGATACATATTTGAAGGGAAATTGCGCTTAAGTATTGTTACCGCTAGTTAGAAAAGGTTATCGTGAAATGGGGTTTCATCTTGCCCGTGGAATGGGCCTTGCCTCTGCGCAGAGTCTAAATGTAATCTCCCCTCCCCTAGCCTACTAAAATATCAACAAAAGGGAAACCCCATTTCCAGTCATTTTAATTTTGCTAAATGACTAGGCAAGTATCAAAGGTGCTGTGGGTAAGTCCATACCAAGAGCGGAAGGAGTATAGGGAGATGGATGAGTAGTGATTCGTGGGGTAAACGGATCTAACTGTACTATTAAAATAGTAATATCAATCTATTATTTACAGGAGAAAACGAAAGAGGAAATGATTCAAAAGGTATTGTAGTCGGAATTGAAAGAAAAAAAAGAGCAATCATACAGGAAAGTCGAGACAAGGGTAAATGAAACGCAACGAAAGGTGCAAAGGGGCAAAGTGAAGTAGGAAACATCTCTTCATCCCACCTGCATTTGAAACTCGAAATTCTGCACTCCATCGCAGTATTAGATATCCAGGAGATTTCCGGTGGTTATGTATATGCTCTACCTTGCGAAAAGATGATAAATTGCTGCCCTGGGGAATTTTTAAGCCTGGATGCAAAGGCAAATGCTGGAGGAGAGAAAAAGAACGTCAAGGAAAAGATGTTAGGGGCACGTCGTAAGCTCCGGGAGCCCGAGGGAGAGATACGGAGGGAATGGGTGGAGTGGAGTCTGGGGAAGGCGCAGATTGCCACGGTCAAAGAGTCGAAGAGGACAAAGAGGCTCGGAGCTCGTCGACCGCAATACAGGCAGGGATAGGAGGTTTCCAGGCAGGTAGCAGATTCACCACTGCTTCATGTCCATTTCTAGACGCATGCCGGAGTGGTATGTGACCATTTTCGTCTTGTAAGGTGGGGTTAACGTCATCCCGGTCCAAAAGTTGTTTCACTACGGATTCGTGCCCTTCTCAACCGCAGCCTAGGATAGTGGCGTCTTGCCTTGATCGTCTGGTTTGTTAGGGTTAACGTCCGGTCTAAGAGTTGCTTCACCACTGACTCGTTTCCGCTAATTGCAGCCCACGAAAGTGGCGTATTTCCCTCGTTGTCTGGTTTGTCAGGGTTGACATCTCCCCGCTCCAAAAGCAGCTTCACCACTGACTCGTGCCCTTCTCCTGCAGCCACGAGGAGGGGTGTATAGCCCAGATTGTTCGGCTGGTCGGGATTGACATCTCCCCGATCTAAAAGTTGTTTCGCCACCGATCCATGCCCATTCGCCGCAGCCCACCAAAGTGGTGTGTTGCCATCGTTGTCTAGCTTGTCGGGGTCGACGGCCTCCAGCCCCAGTAGTAGTTCCACTGCCTGCTCCTGTCCACCCCTCGCGGCCCATGCGAGTGGTGCTATGCCTGCAGAATCTCCCCGGTTTATGTCACAATCACCCGATCTTAACAAATCATTCATTATATCAACGATCCCGAAGAAAGATGCACAGTGCAGTCCGGTGAACAGTGAAGGAGAATGGAGTTCAGGGGAACCGTACGGATCCAATATTTGCTCAAAAAGTGAGTTGACGGCTACATGGTTCTCGTACTGGTCCAAGAGCTCCATTGCAAGAGATCTTGCGTGATCTGAGAGTTCCCACCTTGCATGGGTGCCCCAATATCTCGAACAATATTTGATGAAGGACATGCTTGAGAGGTCCGGTTGCAGTTTAGCAGGAAGGGCCCTGGCATGGTCTGAATTTAGATATGTTAGGCAGGTTTCCGCCATCACCGACTGAGCCCGTGGGAAAAGACTACGGCGGGTGCAGAGGTACTCGCGGAGTGTGTAGTGTATTAACCGGAAGGTCGAGGCTTCCTTATCTAGAATGACTAGTCCTTGACAGCAGGTGAGAAGCGTCTCTGTTGCAGGAACATTGCCGTTATTGAAATGTGCAGATCCAATTTCCACAGCCAGTGCATGACATAGTTCATCTACCCCTAATGGCCTCTCCGAATGACATATCCACATCAACGTGGCCATGGCAAGTTTTGCTTTCTCCTCTTCTTGAGTCCCTATCCGTTCCAGTGTTGCCTCATATGCCCCTCCCAACCCTAACCCATTTCGCACCTCGTTGAGCCTATTTCGCCTCCGATGGATTGTCGTTTCTCTTAGGATTGTTGTTGCCTGGAGCGAAACCAGTAGGAATCTGGATTCACATGTGTCAGTATATGTTGCAAAGGTTTCCTTGATCTACTACTTACGATTCCGATATTTCTTTGGGAATGCTTTGCATGATATCGTCCTCCAGCCCACTATTCATCACCTCGGGGGTTGTGTCCTTCCCCAGTCTTGCGCGCAGATATGTGACAATATCGTGGTCCCGGGGCTTAATCGATACACTTGTTACCCTTCCCCCCAGTACCCTCTCGATCGCTCCCCGGATATGTGACCTCCCGGTCATGAATACTCGAATTTTTGGCGACGTCTGGAGAATTTGTCCCAATGCATCAAGAACCTCCAGTTGATGCTCCGGAACGCATTCGTCAAGAGCGTCAATACATACAAATGTGCGTTGTGAAGTTTGGACAGTCGCGAACATTTTCACAATATCAGGGAGTCGAAGTCTTCGACTACCAATCACCTTCCTCTGGCTCCGAAATTTCCGCACGACCTCCACCGGAATCACACTCAACCCACTCAGGAGTTGTTTGAGCAGATATCCCAGCGTATTTGTTGGAGACTGGGCCTCCCGGGAAGCGAAATCATAGTAAAAACAAGCGACCACCATATCTCGTTCTTCGGCCTGATCGCATAAATAGTCCACAACCACGGAACTACCATCGTGACCTGTCAGCAATAATATCCTTTGTTTCTCCCCCATCGGTGGTCTCGCGTACCTGATGTAGCTCTTGCCGACCCCCGGGTCGCCATAACAAAATAAGGCCGCATGATTGGATCCCTCCTTCTCGCTCCCATTATACCAGTCCTTGAACTCCTTTGTTTCCAGTAGCCAGCTCCCTATACCATCCACCCGCTGATCGCAAATAGCCTGATGTCGCACATGCGCCTCCAAAGGTGACAGCCAGGCCAAGATTTTGGACTCATCATCGGTAGCATTAAAAATAATATTATTCGACACATTGAAAGAATTGACGTTATCAGTAAAAGCTCGGGACATCCTTCGTTTTTCGTTGCCTGAGGTTCTGTAGAGAATAGGGTGCTGAAGAGCTTTCGACTAGTTAAGTTCTAGGAAGCCTAGGAAAAGCGGGGCGATCGCCCAGCCCTGTGACTACCCCAATTGCATCCAATCAACCGACCAGGAATGTGTGAAACCAAACTCGAGCTCTCTTGTTTCTGCTCGGGTGCCGCTGGGACCATTCTCCAGAAGAATCACGCATCTTTCCCCTAGCAAGACGAGTTACTCCCTCCTAAAGATAAATGGCGAATCTGAAACCTTCCAATCACGAATTGTCACTCTTCTTAGCTTTATCAGGCTAGCCCTAACATTATCCGTAATTAAATCGATGAAGCGAGGCCTCACCTGAGGCTACAAGACTGGTATTATAGAAGGGATAAATTCTCTATCCATCAGCCCTTCGTGTGCTGCGCCCAAGACTAAGCGGAGAAAACAGCCATATTAGGAAAGCATCCTTCATTTGCTGGAGTCGAATTACTAGACCTCTAAAATGTGACCTATTCTACACATCCTACCAGCGCTCCCACGGACTGACGGGTGGAGTGGGCAAATGAGATCCCGCAGGGAACAATAATGGCACCGCTTTTCCATCAGGTGAAAAGGCGAGGGCTAAATCCAAAAACCCACTACAACTGGTGCCCGCTGCCTGAACCTCCTATCATTCCGTCTTGCCTTCGAAAATCTAGCGAGCAAATGCCAAAACTCTCTAAACTTATGGTATGATAATCACATAATTTCGATAGAGAACCCTAGAGCTTCTTCTCTTCCGTTGGGGCTCCGGGCCGCACAAAGCACGCAATCCAGCATCTCTGTTATCGCACTTAATATCATACGGTATCTCAGGAACAACGGCCGTCCATCTTTTTTCACACCAGCGATAACACACTGTTTCCTCCTAGCACAATACGAGCACCTATTTCCTGAAGCAAACGCGGGGCATCTGTACCCGGGTATAGGGAAATCAACGAACGACGCCAAACGTATAACCAAGCACAAAGCGAATCACGATACGGTGGCGCAGCACTGAGGTCAGAACTGTTGGTATCAAGCGCAGTATGTCATCCCCATGGTCACAAGGTTCAAGGTGAGCCGCGAGTGACTCCCAGCGCTCATGAATTTCGCCTTGTAAACTTGGATCGTAGCTAGGAAATACATTCATTTCGTGCTTGCAAGAACTCAATCCAAAGCTCATGAAAGTCCCCTACAACATATTCAACCATCAGCTATACAATTCCTCGGCGGAGGGAAAGACGGGTATCCAGGACTACTACTCGAGTAGAGGTTCAAAAACAAACCTTGCCAAACCCGGATAGGTTTTGTACTCGGGTATGGACAAAAAGGGCGGAAATTTTTGGCTGACGAGACAAGGATCAAGACGCTGATCGATTAGATCAGAGCGGAAAAATAGTGTTACAGGACACAACAAGGTTGGAGCAATTGCAATGAGTGACCATCCATGCATCAGGTAATATTATTAAGATTGTATGATATAAGACTAAAGTGAGGACAAAGCAAGGCGGGGATCAAGGCTTTTGAGGCAGTTGTCGTGAGAGCTCATAATATAAATGAATAAATTGAAGTGCATACCAACAATTTCACCGGGACCTAAATGGTCAAGTGCAAAGATGCCTACTCTTTCAACCTGGTTTTCTGGTGTCCACTATGGGAAGAATTTTCCACTGATGCAACATTTCAGCTAGCTCCCCCGCCTGACCTTGCAGATCTACCGCAAAAACTGGCAAGAACCGCCACGGCGCTAGTTTTCAACAACAAGGTTCAGGCACAGCGGATTCCGAGTTCAGATACGGATTGACGCAAGTTGATTGTATATAGCAGATATAACAGAATACGATTCAGATGAAAGACTTATAAAAGGAATGGACAATCGGAAAATGATCAAACAGAAGTGAAGAATAAGATAAGACAGACAAAGAGAGAAGCGAACGATGATAAACTGATCATGAACAAATCAAGGGAAAAACAAGCTTCCTTATATCCTATCCTTCCTCTGTAACATGCTACCAGCGCATGCACAATCCTGCTTCTCGGTCCCTTCCACTCAGTAGTTGCGATATCCTCTTTCCCGAACCAGATCCGAGGTTTGATCAGAATTTCCAGAGGGTATCGACAAAGTGGCCAGCCATAGGTTGTGCGTGAAACCGAGGGTAAAGCTGATGTTCGGTTATCGTGAGTGTTCCTGTTTCAGTGCGGTGTGATTCGAGTTTGATCCTGTTTCGTCGAGTATGCAGGATCAATGTCGGATATCGTCTGAAGCTAATGATGGTGGAACAGCCCTTGAGCAACGGTGTGTAACAGATGATAGTAGTAGCGTTTCTTATCCAGCGCGCATGAGAATATATGCACGTGATGAGCAGCATAATTTCCAACAGCTAGTACGTCCAAATAAGATTTTCACCCAAGTTTTGTCTCGAAATCGGAATGAGACGCCATAGGATAACCCTTCATGGCCAGAACTAGGCCCTTCAGGGCTCTTATTTTGACGCAATCGTAAGTTTCAGCTCAGCCGCTCCTTATTTCGACTACTAGCGCGGTGGCGGTTCTTGCCAGTTTTTGCGGTATTTTTCCGCCCTACCGGTGTGGGGGTATTCTTTCGCCTTCCCCTACCGTAAAGACCGAAATAATTGGGCATCACGCTAGGACGTTGGAGTTGCCTCTCCTGGTAAGGTCTGCTGTCTCAGGTGAGGGCTGAAAGAGAATCTTCGCGGTGTGTTTTGTCCCCCTAATCAAAAGGGGCAATTCTGGACGTCCTAGCGCCATGCCCAATTATTTCGGTTTTTACGGTAGTTGAATGGTGTGTTCGACCGAGCCGTATCCACCTGTGTGAGTGTTGTCGTGACCTTCCGCTAAACCGGACAAAAAGTTTGTGGAGAGTTGACCTGGCAACTTATTGTCTAATCAAACAAACCGGGGTGGGATAGACAGAGAAGATCTTGGATGAATTAGAAAAGGGCAAGTGAACGTCGTCTATTGGGTGTTGACACCCCCGGTCGCTTCTCTCTCAACTATGATACATAAAGGTGGATTATATGCAGAGAATGCGTGCGCGCCAAGCCTACCTAACAGGGCCTTTTTGTTGGGTGGAAAAGTGTCCTCCGAACCGCTAGAGTGCCCCATCAATCCGGCTCTCAGCACACCGGTATTGGCATCGCTCTCACCCAAGTCCGTTGCCACACTACTACTTGTAGACTACCGAAGGGATCGGCAGGCTGGGCAGGCAGAGGCGCATTAGCATGGTTGGTTATGTAAGCGGGAACGATCGCTTCATACCCAAGGAACGAAACTTGGTCCGGAGGGGTGGAGGGAACGCCAGTGTGTTAAGCAATACACACAACGAGAGGAGGAGGGTGTCGCCGGCTTCGCACCCGGGGATCTACAATCAAATTTCTTTTATCAAATGTCCTCGCTTGCACGTCTACAGTTAAGGCTTCCTCGATTGAGCCTCCATGGTCACCCTTCAACCGATAGGTTCGCATACGGTAGGCCGAGGGGGGGGGGGGCAGGAAGTGCTGAATAGACCGGAAGAAGAAGAAGAGGCATTACCTTAAAGAGGAAGAAACAAGTGAGTTGCCGTTGCGCGGTCATCTGCTGGGAAATACTCATGGTCGTCCTTCTCTTGGATGTCATGGATGTTTGCAAGAGGGAGGTAGGTGCGAAAAATGGCCTCTTCACACTTTTCCGAAATCATCGCTCCCACAGCTTGACAGAAAACTAGCCACGAGAAGGGGCACGAGTGAGGGTACGCACAAAAAGCAGCGAACACGCTTCCGTCCCCACAATATGTTGTATCTACCAGCGGAAGTCTTTGTGGGTCAGGATCCCTCTTCCGCCCAAGGAACAGAACTCTCCCTCACACTCATCCCAATTGCGGAATACCCCCACCCCCCCTCAGGTTTCGGTAGTCCTCTCCAAAAAGAATCCCCCATTTCACTAAGACTTCTACCAAGTGACTGCACTATCCTTCCACTAATTGGCAGACTATCGCCGAGTTCACATCCTAGAATCCGCACACCACCGACACCATTCCAACCTTCTCCAACCCCCCACCCACCGACCCCCCGTTCCTGAGGCGCTTTTCACTACTCGCACACAACGTGCGATCGAGTTAAAGAATATACGGAGTATGGAACAAGAGAATAAGCGTAGGAACCACGGTAATACCCACTAGTCCTGACCGAAATGTTAACCAGAAAGGGAATGGAGCAAATCCAAGGAGCAATTAAGGGCATAAGAACGTACTGGTGTCCTGCTAGCCCGCAATGCAACCCGAAACCAATCCTACAGCCTCCCATATCGCTACCGTATCTTAACAGAACGACAGGAATAGCGATGAGCATGTACAAATTCCCGAGTCCAGCACAGTCCCCCTAATTTCGAGATTCCAGCGTTTCATACTTGTTCCGTTCATACCAGTCCACACTCCTGAGGCTCTCCCCTTCATGTTTTCTCCACACTCCCGTCACACCGGCCATCCCGATGACGGTGCTCGCACGAATATTAGCCACTTCCGTCGCGAGCAGAGCGCACTCTGAGTAATAGATAGCCGATCAATTCTCCATGCGATAAGCAAGATCTAGTAGACCTCCAGCTCCCCACGCATAATATTTCCTAGGTACCATGCCTATGAAATACTACCGGTATTCCCCCCCGTGAGAAATCCGTTCAAATCCTCTCCAAAACTCGCGATCAGATATGACGGTACAATAATCCGAGTAGTAGAGTGTTGTGTCAGGAGAGAGGAGCGCGGCAACAACAAGAAGGGCACATAGGATAGAGGAACACTAAAGTGTGGACGAGGGAACGTTCTGTCGTGTGAACAAATGTATAGGGGTATATACGTAGAGTTTTCACTACTTGAGTGATCTTTAGCTAGCAACATCTAGAGGGAATTGACACCACGACATCCTTCCCCTTTCGCCACACTTACACGATCGTGCCACCACCTCGATCAGGATATGCCCGGCGGGCTATTCTGCATTGAGGTCCTTTCTTTCACCGTTTTCCTAGCCCACAATCCCTCGCCCTGTGGGATTGGGTGGATGCGCAGTCACCCCCGCCCTCTCGAGAATACCTAGAGTAAGTCCTTCCAGCTAGTGTTAGGGAAGTTGTGTAGGGTTTCCGGATAAGCTAGGAGGAGGGGGGGGCAAACAACAGAACACTTATTAGTGGCAGATTGGTAAAATGGAGAATAACGAAAACTACCGAAGGAAATTTCTGGTCGCCGAGAGGCTAACCTACTGCTATAGATTAATTATCCTTAGATCGTTTGTGATGCTTGGGTATTGTTGGTGTCCGTATTTGCATGGAGCCCGTGTCAAAGTATTATTACAGCCACTCGGCAAAAAAGTCTCCGTGAAATACAGTTTCTCCTTGCTGGTGAAATGGGGTCCTCCTGCACAGAGGCCCCAATTGTGCGACACCCTCCGCTTAGGCCACCAAGATCTCCGTCAATGGAAAATTCCATTATACAAGGGCTTCAACCTAGTGTTGTTCACGAGCCGGCTCGGGGCACCCCTGGACTCGAGGACTCGAGCCGCCAAGACACGATACCTCTACTAGACGTTTTTTTAGTATCTGGACAGCTTGGCACCAAAACCCATACAAACCAGCGCCAATATTCCGGATACTAAAAAAACGTCTAGTACACACTGCCATTATCATTAAAACAACCAACAATTGTATATAGCAAGAGACTCGAGTCGGCTCGTGGACCCCTGTTCGAGCAGGCTCGCCATGAGACTCGAGCAGGCTCGAGCCTAGTGACCACCTGGGCTCGAAGGGCTCGAGTCCGCTCGGCTCGTGCACAACACTACTTCAACCGAGTGACTGCAAGGGCTGAGGGTGCGATGGGTAAATCTGTATAGACACCTGGCCCAAAGCCGGAAAGAGAAGTGGATGAGTGGTAATCTGGGTGGCAAACTATAACTACACTATACAAAGGATACCAATCTATCATTCATAGGAGAAAAGAAAAGAAGAGGTGATCTAAAAACGTAAACAAGTGGAAAGAAGTGATCAAGCCGCTGATACATTAAGAGGGGGAATCTATGCTGGGAGATCGAAACCATGGTAAATGAAACAGAACAGAAGGGCAAAAATAAAATATGAAAAATACCCTCACACCACTTTATTCCAACCTCCAGTAGCAGACTCGGAATTATTCACTTGATCGTGGTACGAAACACCGGGGAGGTTTCCGGTAACCACACATGTGCCCTATTTTCCGGAAACATATGATAACAAATTGAACACCTGGGGAATTGGTAAGTTCGGGGATAGGGCTCGCAGAAAAGGAAAAGAAAGAGCACGCTGAGGAAAAGAGGCTATGACCACAGGGTGGGCTCTAGAGGCCTAAGGAAGAGATGGAGTAGGAGGGGCGAGGAGACTATGAGGAAAGGCCGCGGGAGCGATACCGGGATAGCAGGGGGCCGCGGTCAAAGACCCGAAGGGGGTAAAGAGGCCTGGGGCTCGTCGACCGCGAACCAGGCTGGGATCGGAGGTTGCCAGGTTTGCAGTAGATTCACCACTGCTTCATGTCCATTTGCAGAAGCATGCCAGAGTGGTATGTGACCATTTTTGTCTGGTCCGGCGGGGTTAACGTCTTGGCGGTCCAAAAGTTGCTTCACCACTGACTCGTGCCCTTCGTTCGCCGCCCACGAAAGTGGTGTCCTTCCCTCATCGTCTGCCTTATCGGGGTTGACCTCTTGCCAGGCCAAGAGCTGCCTAACCACTGACTCATGCCCCTCAACTGCAGCCCACAAAAGTGGTGTTCTACCCTCATTATCTGGCCTGTCGGGGTTGACGTCTTGCCGGTCTAAGAATTGCTTCACCACTGACTCGTGCCCGTTGTTCGCCGCCCACGAAAGTGGTGTATAGCCCATGTTGTCTGGCTTTTCGGGGTTGACGTCTTTCTGGTCCAAGAGCTGCCTAACCACTGACTCATGCCCTCCAACTGCAGCCCACAAAAGTGGTGTCCTACCCTCATTATCTGGCTTGTCGGGGTTGACGTCTTGCCGGTCCAAGAATTGCATCACCACTGACTCATGCCCCCCAACTGCAGCCCACGATAGTGGTGTATCGCCCTTGTTGTTTGGCTTGTCAGGGTTGACGTCTTCTCGGCCCAAAAGTTGCTTCACCACTGACTGGTGTCCTTTATACGCAGCGCACAAAAGTGGTGTTCTACCCTCATTATCTGGCTTGTTGGGGTTGACATCTTGCCGGTCCAAGAATTGCTTCACCACTGACTCGTGCTTGTTGTTCGCCGCCCACGAAAGTGGTGTATAGCCCTTGTTGTCTGGCTTGTTGGGGTTGACGTCTTTCCGGTCCAAAAGTTGTTTTACCACCCGCTCATGCCCACTAGCCGAAGCCTCACAGAGGGGTGTAACACCACAGTTATCAGACTTGTCGGGGGTGACGGCCTCTCGGCCCAAAAGCTGCTTCACTACTAATTCGTGTCCTCGACTCGCAGCCCACCAAAGTGGTGTTCTGCCCTCGTTATCTGGCTTGTCGGGGGTGACGTCTTCCCTCTTCAAAAGTTGCCTCACTTGGGACCCGTGACCTATAATTGCAGCCCAAGAAAGTGATGTATTGCCCTCATTGTCTGGCGTGTTAGGGTCGACAGCTCCCTGCCCGAGCAATAGGTCCACAGCCTCCTCTTGCCCGCCCCTCACAGCCCATATCAGTGGTGTCATTCCCGCAGAATCTCTCCGGTTGGCATCACAGCCATCCATTCCTAACAGGCCAACCATAATGTCAACGATTCCGAAGAAGGATACACAGTGGAGCCCGGCGAACAGAGCATGAGTACCGGCTTGAAGGGAATCATCCGGTTCTAATGTTTGCTCAAAAAGTGAGTGACCGGCTACGTGGTCCTCATACTGTTCCAATAGTCCCATTGCAAGCGATTTTGCGTGATCTGAAAGTTCCCTTTTTGCATGGGTGCCCCAATACCTGGAACAATATTGGAGGAAGGGCATGCTCGAGAGGTCAGGCCGTGGCTTAGCTGGAAGGGCATTGGCCTGCTCTGAATTTAGGTAGGTTAAGCAGATTTCTGCCATTACCAAATGGGCTCGAGGGAAAAGGCTGTGGTGAGTGCAGAGGTACTCGCGGAGTGTGTAGTGGATCAACCGTGCGGTCGAGGCTTCCTTGTCTACCGTGACTAGTCCTTGGCAGCATGCGAGCAATGTGTCTGTTGCGGGCACATTGTCGTTATTGAAATGTGGAGACCCAATTTCCACGGCGAGCGCATGACACAGTTCATCTATCCGTAATGGTCGTTCCGAATGACATATCCACATCAACGTGGTCATCGCAAGTTTTGCTTTCTCCCCCTCTTGAGTTTTTATCCGTTCCAGGGTTGCCCCATACGCATTTCCCAACCCTAACCCATCCCCCATCGCATTGAGCCTGTTCCGCCGACGATGGATTGTTGTTTCTGCTAGGATTGTGTCCACCTTGAGTGAGACCAATAGGAATCTACATTTGCACCTATCAGTATTGTACATGAGCTACAAAAGTTCGCGGACCCCCGATGCTACTTACGATTCCGAGATCTCTTCGGGAACGCTCTTCATAATATCATTCTCCAACCCACTATCCATCACCTCCGGGGTTGTGTCCTGCCTAAGCCTTGTGCGTAGATATGTGACTATATTATCATCCCTAGGCTTAATCAACACACTTGTTGCTCTCCCACCCAGTCCCCTCTCAACCACCCCCCGGATATGTGACCTTCCCGTCATGAAAATTCGCGTGTTTGGCGACTTCAGAAGAATTTCTCCCAATGCATCAAGAACCTCCACCCGATGCTTTGGAACACATTCGTCGAGAGCATCAACACATATGAATGTGCGTTGTAAGGATGAGACATCGACCAACATTTTCACAACATCAGGAAGGTGCAGTCTCCGGCCACCAATCACCTTCTTCTGGCCCCGAAATTTCCGTGCTATCTCCCCCGGAATTTCTCCTAACCCACTCAGAAGCTGTTTTAACAAAGAGCCGAGCATATTGGTTGGAGACTGGTCCCTCCGCGAAGCGAAGTCGTAGTAAAAACAAGTGACTGCCATTTCCTGCTCGACGGTCTGGTCGCCTAAATAGTCCACCACCAAGGAACTACCATCGTGAACTGTCAGCGATAATAATTCTTTATTCCGCACTGATCATCTCCCATACCAGATGTAGCTCTTGCCGACCCCCGGGTTCCCGTAGCAGAATAAGGCCGCATGACCGGTTTCGCCATTCTCATCACTATTGTACCAGCTTCTAAACTCTTTTGTTTCCAGTAGCCAGCTCCCTATACCATCCACCCGCTGATCGCAAATATCCTGATGTCGCACCTGGGGCTCTAAGGGTGACAACCAGGCCAAGATTTTGGACTCATCATCGGCAGGAGTAAGGAAAATGTTATTTGACACATTGAAAGAATTGATGTTTTCGGTAAAAGCTCGAGACATCCTTCGCTTTTCGTTGCTTGAATTTCTGTGGAGGGTGGGGTTCTGAAGAGCTTTTGATCGGGTGAGAGAGTTCCACTAAGCTTAGGAAAAGCGGGGCTCATCGCCCAGCCCTGCAATTACCCTATTGCGCCCAATCAATTGACCAAGAATTTGTGAAACCAAAACTTGAGTTCTCTTGTTTTTACTCGGGCGCCGCTGGGACCGCGCCCCAGAAGAACCATCCTCCTTGCCTCCAGCCAGCAGAGTTGCTCCCTCCTAAAGATAAATGGCGAATATTACAACCATCTCAAATCATCAAATATCACTCGCATTTTGCTCCCAATAGAGGTCGCTTAGTAACCCGACACCTGTCTTGGCAGCTCCCCACCCCCTCACGGCTACCACTATTAAGAAAACACCAACTCCATTCCTAAAGTCCCACAATACTCGAAAAAACACATTAAGAGCTAGGTTACATTTTACCACCTGGTTGGTCCCCCATTATTTCTGAGACAAGATACAATTCGCCGTGGCATGCTATTGATATAGGTATAAATATGCCTCCATGGTAACCCTT
>Ga0307517_10005188_pt1 | contig 19757 bp, 13 predicted proteins | sample 23_EM_MG_FD_194515 | JGI IMG/M metagenome (GOLD analysis project Ga0307517, IMG submission 194515) | Populus trichocarpa ectomycorrhiza microbial communities from riparian zone in the Pacific Northwest, United States - 23_EM | ecosystem: Host-associated > Plants > Roots > Unclassified | place... | reverse complement strand
CTCACCACAACACTTGTATAACAAAAAGAAATTGGGTGGCCCATTACCTTATAGGCTTTGACTAGTAAACTTTTTATTATGATTTTTATTTTAAATATTTTTAAAATTAAAAATGTTTGATAAATACATCAAATTCAATTGACAGGTAGTTAATTCCAAGCAACGTGTACTTGGTTTGGATTCGATGTTCAGTCAAGTACACAGTAATAGGGTTATATGTAAAACCCAAGATATATAAATTTTATAGTAATTATCAAGTGTATAATAACGTGAGTTTGATAAATATACTAAATTCAAAATATTTTGATAATTAATTAAGTTTAAGAGATATTAGCTTGATATTTAGTTAAATTCAAAATAATATGAGTTTGATAAATATATCAAACTTAATATACTTATACTTGATAATTAGTCAAATCTAATATACGTGAACTTGACAATAAGCCAAATTCAAAACAATATGGGTTTGGTAAATATTAGCACCCAAGATGCCTGGATTTGACGAACAACTAAGTTTAAAATAACTTGAGTTTAGCACACATGTTAGACTTAAGGTATCTGAACTCGGTGGACGGTCAAGTCCAAGGTGTTAGGACTTGGCAATTAGTCAAGTCCAAAGTAACATGAGCCTGACAAATATGTTAATCTCAAAGAATTTAAATATCACCAATTCTAAGGCATTATGCTTGATTTTGGATGATTATTTACAATATAAATATTAAAAATATGATAAATTATTATATCTCTTGATCTGAAATAATTGTATACAGTAAGATAAATGATTTCTTTATACTTATAGGTGTGAATAAAATCTCTTAAAGGATCTCATACGTGCGGTCTCATTAATAATATATATAAGAGTTTTTTTGTTCTTTATTAATGCTACTGAAAGCATAAGATTTTCCAGCTTTTCCTTTTTCATGGAAAGGACAAGGTTCAGAGGGTATAAATATCCTCTGAACCTTCTAGGTAAATCACACAAATTTTTTTAAAAAAAAACAAATATGCAAAGATTTTAAAGTATTAACAAACTTAAAATTCAAGAATAAATATTTTTGTCCTTGAAATTTAAGGTTCTTTGAAATTATTTATTGTTTTAAGTCATTTAATATTTTATTTATAAATATATTGATTTTATTATTAAATGATTTTTAAATTTTTTAATTGGGATTGTTTTTACATATATTCAAGGATTTTTTTAGATTAAAAAAAAATTAAAATACTTTAACATATTAATTATATATTTTAGATTTTAAAACATCATCTTGTTTCTTATTTAGCTGTCGTTTGAATCGTCTTTGTTGATAAAAAAAAAAAATGCAAGTATTTTCCTATAAGCGAAAGCACGCGGACAAGCTTTTACTAATGCCCTCTGCCTTTGCCTAGTGGAAGGCTGTGGTACCATGGCAATCAATTCTCTGAAGACAACATTAAAAAATGGCTTTCTTTCAATCCAACCTTGCTGGCAAAATATTCTCCATGGTTTTGTACCTGCGCCTTCCCAACCTTTGCCTCCGATGCTAGCTCTCGACTTGGAAAGTATGCCACTGTCTTTGCCATAGGTGGTTATGGATCCACTCGGTCAACTGAAACTCCTGCCCGTGCCTTTACCGCCCAATTGCTTTGCCTGGACTCCTAGCTCCCGAGGGTTAGGAAAAAGGACTGATCGAAGAAAGAAAGAGTCAAGCGATAGACAAGAGCCATAGATGTTTGCCTTTCTAACCTGCTGCTTAATTTTCACTTCCATAACAGTTATAATTGCAGCATTACATTACAGAAAAAAACCAATTGGTGTGGGAAAAACACTGTATACCCACTCACACAACACTGTTTTTCCCACTTTTGTTTACAAGTCTTTTTTTTTTCCTCAATCTCAAATTAGGTGTTGAGCCGTCTAGAATCACCTCTCTGTTTTTTTTTTTTGCCTTTTCCTTCTTTTTATTCAGAGCAGAGGGGGCTGCTCTTGAAAAATGAAACCCCTATCCCTCTTTTACTCTTCCCTTCCTCTTTCTGTTTGCAGGGAATCAGAGGGAGTAGAACCAGTAAAGGGAGCTTTAGGAAAGTGGGGGTTGTTTTTTTATGCTAGAGTCGGCACGAGATTGTTGTCGATTGGTTCATCAGGGAAGGGAGGGGGGAAGAAGTTGTTTACTTAACATGATAGATGGTTTATACCGAGTATAAAAGAGAAGGAAGGAGAGTAAGTTTGGGAAAGGGGGTATTTTTTTAAAAAAGAGAGGAGGACTATGGGTGTTTATTCATTCTTCTTATAATGGTTAAATAGTTGAAATTTGATTGTTTATTGTGATTTTGTGTTTTAATTATTTGTTTTATTAACTAAAGCTGCTTTAATTTTGTATGGGTTTTTAAATTCTGATTTTTCTTCACGTTTTAACTGAGAAAGGAAGTGCCTTTTATTTCAATTTCATCTGGGATTTTGTTTCTGACACGTCCTGCACTGTTTGAGGATATAAACCATGTTAATTTCATATGGGGTGTGAAGCTCAGTTGTTTTATGTGCATATTTTCCAAATGAAATTCTTGTTCATATTATCATTATAGACAGTTGAAGCAGCAGCAGTTTCCAGTGTGCTTTCAAGAAGATGGAGATATCTGTGGAGATTTATGCCAAACCTCAATTTGGATGTTTTTAATACTAGCAGAACGCCAAACTTAAGTGCCTTCCCTTGTCTTTATCGCTTTCGAAGCAAAATTCCTCCCTTTAAGATTCCCAAATGGGAGGTAGTTACAAAACTAAATCATCAAAAGTATAACCCAAAGAAACAAATGCTATTATTTCCTTATACACAGTGCTTAATTTACCCGTGGCCTTGGCCTTGGCCTTTGGCTAGCTAGTGGTAGCTACCAAAGCAATCTTCTGGAAATTAAATTAGCAACGATCATGATCAGTTGATCACCTGTCTATGCCATTGCTTCTGAATGCAGCAGTTAAATGGCTAACTCCCAGTCCACCATTACTTGCGATATCATCTCTGCAGTAATAAACTCTGACTGGCAAAGTCTCAAACGCAGTAGCTCGTTTTGCAGGAGTGCCCTCGTGATCAGACTTCGATCCCGACGTTCTAGTTGACACTTCATTTAATGTTGTCCGCTTGTAATGACCAAACCACTTTGCTTGCAAGTACCCATTTCTCCTCCAAGGTGGCACGTGCATTCCCACGGCTTTCATGGATTCTCTCATTGCATTGCACATTAATCTCACAATCTGCTTAACATCCTCAGGCGTCCCAACGTACACTCGGGGAAAAACGTCAAGCAATTCAGCGTAACGACTGGTGGGACGAGCAATTTCGAACTCTCCTGCAAAAAACACCTCAACAATGTAGCGATTTCCACTAACATTCACATCCACATACTCATAATCTCCTGCTGGATGCCTCCCAAATTTCTCCCACCGTGATTTGCAAAGACCTTTACAAGGACAGATCGATTGCGAACAGAATTAGATGACAAATAAGTAACATTGCTACTACATTTTAATTTTGATTGGTCAAAATGGTTAATAAATGAAATTGCCAATTCAAGATAAGTGTCGGCATCCGACATTGGAGCAAAATTGTATTTACATACATATTCAAATAATTCGTATGTTCATAAAAAAAAATAAAAAAATCGTATGTATGATATGAGAGAAAACAAGTTATCTAAGCAAATTAAGGCATCTTTTTTTTGGTATTGCAGGGTTTTTTTATATAGTTTTGATACGAGAAAAAACAAGTAAGATAACATCAATTTGATGTCTTTTCTCTTTGCAACAGCACAAAATAGCTTTAGCAGAAATAAGAGGTAAGAGAAAAAACGAATTAATAGAAAGACAGATCGAGAAGGAAAAACATATATTTGTTTGTTTGTGTATACTAGATAGGGAAAATGCACTCACCAGCATCAAAGCCGCGGTCACGTAAACGAGACATCAATCTATGCTTAAAGCTTTGGGATGATCTTTCTCCTATGAACCCTATCTCTTTGCAAATCTTTTCTCTCACGTCATCTATGATATTCAGCAAATTCTCTAACCTTTCTTTGTTTTCAGAATAAGAGCAATCCGATGAGTCTTCAAGACGATCTCGATGACCCTTGTTATTTTGATCTCCTCCAATACCTCCAAATTGATTCCTATATTCTGTTTCAATAAAAGAATTGACAAGATCAGCAGAACTGTTGTCGGGAGAGAAGTGCTCGCTCCCACCACTCTCGTAAAGCCTAATAACCCGAGATGCCTCGTTGAAAGCTGCAGCTACCCTCTCGAACCTCACCGGGCCAGTGTTAGCCATATTTTTCCTTGACAAGCAGTACTGCTATATACTTTTCTTGATTCTCTCCTCGCCTTTTAGTACATGCTTTCTTGAAACCAATCTTTTGATGCTATATATGTGTGTGTGAAGAGAATGATTTCAGTAGAAATTAAACAGAAACTTAAGGAAGAAGATGGTGTAAATTAAGATGTGGTGATACAGTGCTGTATGTAATCAGATTAAGGGAGAGGAAGGGCGACACAAAGATGTCGATATTGTGAAGACAATTATATATATAACTGGCAGGATTGGGCTGAAGTGCGTGGGACTAGCTATGACTATGACTGTGTCCGTGTGTGTATGTGGGCTTGATTACGTTAATCTTGAAAGAATCTCTCTACTATTTAAGGTCTAGGTTCATAATTGTCTAATTGGCACGCATGCATTGCCTGTCGGCGCCCATATTCTAAATTTGGCTACCTGAGAAGCTGCTGCTGCTTGATTTTCAGTATTTTATTTCTTAATTAAAACGATACGCGGGCGGCATATTCCCTGCCGGATGTGCATGCGTTTATTTACTTCTCCTCTTTAAATACGTTTTCTAATCTATGGATTTGACTTTTGAGTCTAACTCGATCAACACAACTCACTCACTTGAATGACTCACACATGCGGTTGTTTTTCCTTCTTTTTAATTAATTATAAAAAGGTTTTGATAGGGTTCCTTTTGGGAGATGCCTGCATGCATAGCTCTGTATATTCTACACTAATTATTGATCATGACCCAACATGTACACATATATATCACTTAAGGTAGTAATAATAATAATAATAATAATAATAATATATACTTTATACGATACGCTAAGGAATTAGAATATATAATAGCATAAGAATAGTTGTTGTTGGAATCGATTTTTTATTGTAATTGATCAATTTAATTATATATAGTATTTTCTTTGAATTTAATTAATTGATATAAAATAGATAAAATTAATTCATTTTGTTTTGTTTTACATGTTACTTTTTACTTTTTTTAATATATAGTCCATATATAAAGAGGATCAGATGCATAGATAGGTTATAGGTATATTAAAAAAAGTTGGTTTTAACATAAAAATTCACCTCTTTAGAAAGAAAATTATAGATCAAAGAGGTGATGTCTAATTTATTTTTATACTATTTTAGATTTGAATTTAATGTAAAATTCAATTATTAACCTTGGAAATAATTTCAAATGCATCAATCGGGTGTTTAATTATCAAGATCTGTTTAGATTGAAATCACATCAATATTTAATGTTTTGTTTTTATTAAGAGAGATTATTAACTATAATGTTTTAACGAGAATGTCAGAGATTAGAGGTGCATGGGTTGATCAGTGATATGCATGCATGCATGTATGCATGACCAATAATGCTCGAGTAGTCAAGGATCGGACTACTAAGTACTACAGCTGAGCAATTGTAATAAGTAAATTATGAATGTCAAGATCGAGGATACATATTTTCCAGCCATGCTTTTCCTTAATTTCCTATATATATTCTTGGACGTGGAAAATAGCCGCGGTACTGCTCTTCTGACAAGACAAGTACTCAAGTGTTCTTAGGATGTCTACACACACACACACGTATGTCCAGGTTCAATGAATCTAATCTCCACACACACACTCCCTTCCTCTCTACATTCAATATTGAGCCAACTAATTAAGGTTTCCTAAAGTCATTTACTTTCCATCATATATATATATATATATATCTTCCTACCTACATACATACATGCTTCTCATAGTTAGTTAGTTTGTTACACAACAAAACCTTTTTACGGGAGACTCTCCTCACCTATTATTTGGCATATGTACGTATATTTAGATGCGATTTAAAAATATATTTGGTTTAAAAAAACATTAAATAGAAAAGAAAAGAGCTTTCGGCTTCAATTTTAATGCTTGGTGACTTCACCTTAATTTAATGGTAAATTCTGACCCAAGGTGTTAGGGCAGGCAGAGAAGTGTTAAATGGGCTTGAGCTGGGGTTTTAAATGGGCTTGTGCTGGGGTGTTAAATTAAATGGGCTTGAGCTGGGGTGTTAAATGGGATGCTGCATGATCTGGAGGCCCGGGAACTTGCCGACTAAAGCATCAGCATCAAGAGAGAGAGAGAGGCCACTTTTGATTTTTGACTCGCAGAACATAGAGGGAAGAGCGAACGCGTAGACAACGACGACGAAAGCAATCGAGAAAAAGTCAAAAGTAGCCTCGCTAAATTAAAAAAGAGGAAAGAGTTTAATGCTTCTCTGGTTCTTTGGATCGTGCGTGCTGCAGCTGCTGCCTTGCCTCGCCTCTCGAAATGCCGAAAACAGAATCTCCTCTCCTCTCCTACCTTCCTCCTCCTCTTCCCTGCCCTGCTTTCTTCGCCAGATTATTAATTAATTAAGTTATTTGTCTGTTAGCTTTCATTTCAGACAGAGACGGAGACGGAGACGGAGACATGTATTCTTAAGCCCACCACAGACAATCAATTTCATCACCATATTCTCTCTTTTTTTATTTCAACTATCTCAAGGTAAATCTTGCTTGCTTGATTCATTCATTCTTGTTAAAAGTAAATTACGAGGGATGGGTTGGATTGGATCTTATCGTTGTTTTTCTTAAATCTTGATTATTTATTTACTAGATTTGATCATCATTGGAGTTGGGCTCAACCCCAGTTCTATCTCATCTCTTCCTGTTTGTATATTACTACGAGCCCTGAGCTCCTGCCTGTTTTCTTCACCTTTGCACGGCAAAGATGCACGCTTTTTCACATTTCGAGCGCAAATTAAATGAATTTTTTACATGAACAAAACGAAAAAGAAAAACCCGCGATTGTTCGGCCGTGCTCTCGATTTTTTCATGAATAATCTTCTCCATTGTTACGTTGTCTAACTGGATTTTTGGGTTGCTGAATCTGCAGACACTTGATCTATTCTATTTACACCCTACTGAGATTAGAGAATTTGTCCAATCTTTTCAAAGTTTAAGCATACTTCAGCGAGAATGGCTGAGGGAGGAATATCGAGCTTCTGGGGTCCTGTCACGTCTACAACCGAGTGCTGTGAGAAGAATTATGCATATTCTTCTTATATTGCCGAATTCTACAACACCCTTTCTAATATACCATGCATTCTTTTGGCACTCATTGGCCTTATAAACGCATTGAGGCAGCGGTTTGAGAAGAGATTTAGTGTTCTCCACATATCTAACATGATACTTGCTATTGGAAGCATGATTTTCCACGCCACTTTGCAACATGTGTAAGCATTACTCTCTGTTTTTTTTTCACCGATGATCTCTTATTCAACAATTTTTTATCTATGGATAGTTCTCTCATGTTTGCTGGTAGAACACCTGATAGCTTGATGAATGAAAATTTGAATAGAATGCATCATATGCTGGCAGTTGTGATAATTTATTCTGAATTTCCCAACTAAATAAAAATCCTTTAGTTTGAATTTTCTGTTGGTTTACATTGGCAATGCGGTCTTTATCGGGCAGCTCCGTTACTACTTTTTTGTGTTCAAGTCACAAATAAATTGTCCTTATCACAAATCATCATCATCATCGGTAGATGGTCATTAGATGCAGTTTGAACCATTGCTCTTGCCTTTCATTTGGGATAAGCTCCTTCCTGGTTCTGTATATATGGTGTGCTCTAAAAAGATTGATGTGAGTGATTATCATTTGTATACATAAGTAGGGTTGCTGGTGCATAGGTTGTGGAGAAAACATTTAAATAGGCTGAGCTCGTGGAGCCATAATGGTTGTGAACTTTTGTATGACTTATCCTGTGAGAAATGTTTGTGTTACATCACAGTGCAAACTTCTTATTCTGCCCTCTGAAGGCAAGGAAATTCAAAATTGCATCGCTGCTTTCTTTCAGCGGTTATTAGAAAAGATGATATCTTTTTTCTTCAAAAAGTTGATTTAGATTCCATGTTTGTGTTATTTTCTATATCCTGGAGTCAACTCCTATCCCACCCTCTCTCATTTAAAGGCATTGATGATGTTGGATGGCTCAATGCCCAAAAAGGTACATGATTAGGAATGGCAGATAAGGGAATTTTTCGGGATGTGTGAAAATCTGATCATCCTTTTTACATGAGTTGCATACATGAATAGAGTGGCACAGGGTTCATATTAGGAATTGACTTCAGGGAGCGAAAGAGAGTAGTTGGAAAGATCTGTTTTTGCTTCAGCCTCAAGTCCACATGGAAGCATTTGGCAGTCATCCAACAGATAGCTTTCTCAATAGTATACATGTCTGGTTAAAAGAGTTTGCATGCCTGAAAAGATAAAGGGCTCAGCTTCATGATGTATTTTCTTCTACATCCACCATTGCTGCAGGCTTAGTGCAATACATTCGTATTCTTGTCGAAATACAATCCACTGGCACTTAGAAATGACACCCCTCAATTAACAAGATCTCTCTCTCTCTCTCTACTTTTTTAGGCTTACCTATATGAAGTGAGTATACTGAACTTCCATGAATGTTTTTTATTGTTGAGATTCACGCATGAAGATGATGGTTGAAATTTATTTCCAGGCAACAACAGAGTGATGAAACCCCCATGGTATGGGAAATGCTCCTATATATGTACATCCTCCACTCACCGGATTGGCATTATCGCAGTACAATGCCAACCTTCCTCTTTCTGTATGGTGCTGTTTTTGCTGCTGTCCATTCAGTGGTGCGTTTTGGAATTGGCTTCAAGGTGCATTATGCGATCCTCTGCATCCTCTGCATCCCTCGAATGTACAAGTACTACATTTATACACAGGATGTCTCTGCTAAGCGGCTTGCAAAGATGTATGTGGCTACCCTTCTCATTGGTACTTTGTGTTGGCTTTTTGATCGGATTTTCTGCAAGGAGATATCAAGTTGGCCCATAAACCCACAGGGTCATGCTTTGTGGCATGTCTTTATGGGTTTTAATTCATACTTTGCAAACACGTTCTTGATGTTCTGCCGTGCCCAGCAACGGGGATGGTCCCCCAAAGTGGTCCATTTTATGGGCGTTCTTCCATATGTGAAGATTGAGAAACCGAAGGCTCAATGAAAGAAGTGAAACAATGAAATTATTAGTCTTTGCTCATTGTTTGAGGCACTTGGGAGTTTTGGCAGACAAGAAAGCAAGGATCATTCACTATTGTGTTCAACTAAACGGACCTGGTGGATAAAAATCAAACATGAAAATCTTTCTTGTTTGAGTAGAATATGTACAATACTTGTATGCTTTGCTGGAAGTTTCAGGTTAGATTGTTTGGGTTTTGATAGCTTCCTTTTCTGTCCTAGAAACCTACAATACTGTGATGAATTTGTTTTGAACTCGTGAGAAATCATGAATTTTGGTTAAAAGAGTCTTGACTTTGCCCGTTCCTTTTGAGGGACTTGACTCGTTTCTGATTGGAAAGTTGCGAACTTAGTCATTAGTCACCCTGATCATTCTTCCTATGTGATCCCTTTTCCTTCCAAGTAAGTTCTCCTATGGCGGCATTACTGAGGTGGTTGGCGATGAGAGTTTTGATAGTGAGCTCGGTTAGAGCTGTTTTCCATTGAAGGAAAACGGGTGATTTTTTCTGCTTCCTTTGTTTGCCTTGGAGTACGAAGAAGGCAATACCTCAATATTTCAGCTGAAAAGCGGGAGGACGGCATGCATGCTTTATCAATCAAATAAATAGTCTGCTGCTGACACAAGGCACTCAATATTATCGTTAATTTTGGGTGGTGATGCATAGAAGACAATCATGTTTCAACTAACAAAAATGCTGAAGATTATGAAGGCTTTGCGTCTTCTTTTATTTTCTTTGTTGTTCTTATAAATATAATGTTTAGCTCTACACTTGGGTAATGAAGACGGTGGTGTGGATGGTGAGATTGTGCTGTCCTCACGACGCATACTGTCAGCTTTAGTCTTGGAGTGCCAAAGGCAACAGAAAATATGCTTTCCGACTACTCATTGGTAGTCATCTAAATGCAAAAGAGTGAAAAATCATACGATGTGAAATCAAGGTCTGTTCATATTTTTAAGGATGTTCTGAAAAGACACAACTCGCATTAACATCATCAGCTCATCGGGCATCCAAGATGTGATGGACATTTGCAATTTTCTTAACTTCATTTGAAGTGCGTTAACAGATTCATGGAGCACTGTAAAATTGACTTCAACAAAGTCGTATCTCTAGGCTTGTATGAATGCTGCCTCAAAACACTATCAGCACTTCCTTCGTCCTGGTAGAAAAGTCGGAGTTGTCTGTAACGCTGAGAAGAAGCAACAGCACCAATACATTTCATTGTGTTTCCGGCGATGACAATTTTACACAAACCCCCTATAAATACTGTCTAAACCAGCCCAAATGAATGGATATAATATAGATATTATTTACATACATATATACATGCATGATTACTTATATTTTTTAAATATATATTATTTTATTTTATAAGGAATAATAAATAGTACTGGAGCAATGAATACCCAAAAAAGATACCCTATCAGGTATTAAATATCTAAAATTCTTACCCGATAAGTAATGAATAGAGTATGAATACAGTGAAAACTCGACCCGTTAATATCCGTTGCCATCCCTAAGTGTTACTGCATAATAATCTGCTAAAACTATACAGAGTGCATGTCCTAAAGAATGTGTCCACCGGAAATAGGAAAGATGACACCATGTACAAACATTTCTTCCTTTCAGTGCAAGGTCACCTTGTACGAAACATGCTGGCAGGAGTTAAAGCATGCTATGGATGCAGACTATGCAAATCTAAGGATGTCAAGTCGGCCTTCCTTGGATCAATTCCCCAAGCCTCGTGTACAGAGTATACTGCTCCTCGTATGGGAGGCTTCTCAGTATCTACAAAACAGTAACACAGTGCACACAGATATTCATTGATCTACAAGAACATATATAGAAATATGAACCAATAATATGAACAACTTTTAAAAGTTCACCTGTTCCATGAGCATATCAACAGAGACGCTTTGAGGCACAACAAATGATTGATGATAGATGTATGCAAACACGGCCATCACCATCTATACCAAAGTATCAAATTAATCAGATAAGAAAACATGTGTGGCTGTGGCATGTATGGCACACCAACACTGAACTTGAAGTACACTCTATTGATTTACATGTTTTATTTTCAAATCTGCCTCGATAGATAAACAAAAAGTAGAGAACAGGCATCTACTCTTCAATAAACTTACAACACCTTGAATTTTGTAGTTCTTGGTTGAGAAGTGATCTCTGCTATTTAGTATCTCTCTGTTTATGGCAAAAGTACAAGTTTTGGTCTAAATCAAGGTTCCAAGTAATCATATCCCGTGAGTATATCCATATATTATCAGATCAAATGATTTTTCCATTTATTATCAGATCAAATGATTTTTAAATATGAAGACGATGTACATGGATGCATGGCTCCATAGAATCAGTAGCCATTTATATGTTGTTAAAGCTGCTACAATTATGCAGCAAGCAAACTAATATACATCATGTGACAATCACTTGTAATCACTGAGAGGGTAGTAAAATGCACATAATGTTGTTTTTTGGGCATTGCCAGTCAATTGTTCAATGAGTGTAACATGGAAGGTGAGAAGAGCTCCCAGATAAACAAACTACCATTTGTATAAACAATTCAAACTTCATTATATCTTACCTGGCAATCCATTCTATCTGTAATCCCTCCATGACCAGGAATACTATCGCCAAAATCCTGTTGCAAATGAAAGATAACAAGTTAGAAGATTATATAAACATCTGCAATGCCTGTCACACATCGCAACATCATTTCCCCCCTCAATTCTGGAGCCAAAAAGAAGAAGAGCACACCTTTACTTTAAAAGCTCTTTTAAAGCCACTTGCAAAAAAGCCTCCGAAAGGTGCTATTATTGATGCAAACAAACCAAGACATAGTGCGTGCCATTGAACAGGTAGAATGGAGATCTCCTTCCAGGGGAACTAAATAAGAACAAGAACATGTTATATACATAAACAAAGTGCAGTAACTTCCAAATTTCTTCCTGGAACTGCTTTTGATATGCTGAAATGGATGAACAAAATTAGCATTCAAAACCGTTGATAGCTAAATTAGTGGTGCCGGTTTATAGTGGAGGAATTATCAGGTAACAGATCTAAGGCTCTAGGACAAGGTAATCGCATCAATTTTCAGAAAGAAAAACACAATAACAAGATAACATGTAAAACGTTTTGGTCAGAACAAATAAGATGCTAGATGCATTCCTATTCAAGGCCCAAGTTCAACACGGTTCAAGCTGTACCAAGAATGGATCAATATTTTTGAGGTTGATTGCCTCTGGTGTGTGATAAGTCCATAGCTCAAAACTATCTGAGGCCTAATTGAATGTCAGCTTACTCACCCATTGAGGAATCCATCCAGGTAGAGTGAAATACTCTGGCTTAAACAAAGGCCCAGGATCACATTGCAGCCAACCAGTTGATAAATCCTGCAAAGCCACAAGTTTCTTTTACAGTGAACAACGCACCTATTAGGCTATTATGCAGTAATAACTTACATTTGGTCAAAACAATTTACCTTCCTTGGACATGTTTGCCACTGAAAACGCCCCATGATGTTTGCAAGCTGCATAAACAACCATAGAATCAGTTAAGAGTCCAAGAATACTTATGAGGTGATGAGCATGGCCATGACAATTCTAACAGCAAAAAGAAACTAAAAAATAAAACGTGATCATTTCCCCAATAATTGTTAGTTAAAAATAGCAATAAGGAATGGTCTCTTCTATTTACAATTAAACGCATCATTTATTGTAGCACGCTTGATTTAATGACAAATTTCTGACAAAGGCAGCCTTGAGGTTACAATATGGGCAATTGGATGCCTGAGGTTTGATCCATTAGGCAGCATTTGTCCATTAATTTTGACTTTTAAAGGGAGGGTGGGACACAGTGTCAGATTTCTGTTATTACAATTTTTGAAAAATAAAAATTGACTAAAAATTCGAAAAAAAAAGGTTCAAACAATAAAACTTATTAGTTTTTTTTGCTAATATTTTATTTATTTACCGCTGGAATTTTTTCTTTTTCAATTTTTTTTGCTGATTTTATATTTATTTAATGCATTCAAAAATCAATACAATAGAAAAATGTCAATAAACCTGGTAAACTTTGAGATACAAATTATGGACATCATAAAATCACCTGAATAAAAATTGGGAAAGCTCCAGATTTGAAATAAACAGAATAAGCATAACTAAAGGAGTCATATGTGACTACGATGGTTGCAACCCTCACATAGTTCAGATAAAATAAAAGCACAAGATGATGCAGTGAGCATAGCCACATCCATCTATAACTCTTGTATATCCTCACAGAAAAATGTGATTAGAATTAATTTTATTCCCAAAAAGTTGTCCAGCAAAAAGGAAGGCGAAACCATACTCACCACAAATGCAGAGATCATAGTTGTGATAGATGCTCCAATGAATCCCTCCCAAGTTTTCTTTGGAGATAACTTGATCAGAGGGGTTTTTCCAAAGAAGAAACCACATATATAAGCAAAAATGTCATTGATGACAATAAGGGTTGCTGGAAGAAGAAACCTACATTGCACAAAGAAAATCCAGGCATGAGCACCAAAAAATCGATAACACGAGGCAGACAAATTTTGAACAAAATCAAAAAGCAATCAGTAACATAAGATAAAGAATAGCATATGAGATCAAATGGTACACAAATATGCTTAAATTGGCAACTGTGGATTGTCATTAGTGTTTACCATATGTTTGAAAACTAAGCTTTTTAAACACACATAAGAAAGAAGATTTTTGCACCACAAAAAACAAATATGAAACTAAACATGAAAAATGAAAGGACAAAATAGCAGCAGATGACTTCATGACGCCATAATCCACATGCTCTCATTGACTAATACAACTTTTCCATGGACAAGGTTTTCGTTTAGTATCAGGCATTCATTGTCCTTTATATGTGTCATTGAACTTAGTAACAAGGATTACCATATAGCTCTTTATCCCTTCTTTTCCCGCCCTAGGACATGAAACAATTGGATTTTAGTTCTGAAAGGATTCCATAATTCTGCCCTCTGGGTATTCAGCAAACAGGAGTTCCAAACTCATTCAAATGAGCAATGGAAAAGCCAGGCATTGTTAAAATAAGTTGGAAAGGATTTCATCGGACATTGGGAGAATAAAGTGACAGGGATCATGCCACAAAATGGAAACAAGATGCATGCCAATATAACCAAATGAGGAAGCTAAAAAAGCTCTTCCAGTCAGAGTTTAAAAATTACCAGAAAATTCCTTCAAAAATATTGGCTACAGTGAAAGATGACTGTGTAAACACCACAATTAGAATCATATGTGTCCAAGCATACTGGCCGAATTGATACTTGTACATCTTCTTCTTCAGTGTAAGAATGAACCACATAAAACCTGAGTTGATTTTACAAGTTATAATATCAATGCCAGAAGAATGCCAAGAACAAACTGCCGCTGCAGAGGGAACAAATTTGCAATGCCAGGAATAGGCTCTTACATAAAGCACAAACGTAACATATATGACAAACCTGCAATGTACAAGGAATAGCAGATAGCCATGTGATACTTGATTAGGCTGATCACTAGCTGATACAAGAATTTCCCTGAGGTTACAGTGTTGTAAAGACGTTGATTGAGTATGCGACCATACACAAATAGCATAGCAGTGAAGAAGAAGTGCCTGACACAGGAAAAGGAGAAACAGGCAAACCTATGTGAGACATGTAATAGATAGCATCTAAAAGTGAACTAGGATTGTAATGCAACTTAATCATGAGAAAATAACAGCATAAAAAAACGCAATTTTTAACTTGAAAATAAAATTTAGTCTGCCTACCAATTTAATAGTCTAAATCCTGGAAGTTGCCTTTCTTCATTTGCTTTCCTAAGTAAATTGAAGAGCTCTTTTGCCATATAGATTTGGATGACAACCACCATGGCAGTGATATAGAGATGTCCCATATAGACAACAAACGCAAAGCTCCCAATCATCCAAATTGTGGATTGAGCACGGATCCACATTGACTTGTATTTGTTCTGATCATTAACAAGTAAACGGCCACCATTTTCTTTACTAGCGTCTCCAACAGCCTAAGAGACCAAACAGAAGATTCATTATAGAAATCCATGTTTTTCATTTTTTTTAAAGGAAACCACTCTAGCTATCCAGCACATCTATGTTGTTTATAAGCAGTCCTCTAAATAAACAAAAATATATCAAACTTGGAGCAACAAACCTCACTGGAACGCTTGCGATGCCGGAGCCTAGCAATAGGCGTTGATGGTGCACCGGTGTTGTTATTATCCTTGTGCATAACTGATTCACTTTTACCCAATCAAAAACTAGAAAACCGCATGCATATGCGGTGTGCAAGAAACCGTCACCTAACCATCCATCAAATTTGCACATTACAATTGTTAGAAACCGCAGTTAATTATGAAGTTGTGTTTTCGCACCAATCAAACATATGATGCAGTGTGCAATCAAAGAGCACCACAATCTTTGTATTGAGTAAAACATTAAAAGTGTTATTTTGAAGCATAACAACCAGTTATAACCAGAATATCAAAAAAAAAAAATTATAATTATTGATCAATTACTAATCAGAAATACACTCTGAAAAAGCGGCAACTAACTAGCTAATTTGTAGTACATAGAGAAAGCTTTCTCGCCTCAGATTTGCATTTGCATAACCTAACCTAATCGCATTAAAAGATATAATTGACGATTTTCGCAAAAAACAAATTCTTCTATCGGTTTACTCGCTTAGAGCTAAATCGGGTTAATTTACCCATTAATTAAACTTAAAAATCAAGACAAAAAAAGAGAGATTCTCGGTTAAATCCATATCAGAAGTGTTGCTACTACTATTATAATTGAGAGAGAGAGAGAAAAAAAAAGAATTGAACAAAAACTGAAGCTTAGGGATCTATACATCGTAAAGAAGAAGAAGAAGAAGAAGAACATGCAGACGAAATGAAGGAGGAAAGGGATTTGAAAGCACCTGTAATTAGGAGTTGCAGGTCGCAGCAGTGACGATAGGCAGAGACAAAGAGAGAATGTTTCAATTTCAATGATGATAACACCAATAATTAAGCAAAGATGAGAGTATAGAGAATCTGAGAATAAAAGGAAGGGAAGGCAGGCAAGCAAAGCAAAGAAGCGGTGAGATAGGCAGGGACAGGTCGTGTCGTTAAGAGTTACAAACTTTCAGGAAAGGACTGCTTACAAACGACACTACTACACTAGAATTCTTCTTCCCCTTTTTTTTTTTTTTTTTCGAAAATAAAATAAAAAAGATTCGGCCTTGGAAATTTCAACCAACACACGCACTAGTGTACTCTCCTCTCCTCTCCTCTCCTCCAAAGGGGGCGGGCGTTAGATTCACGCTTTAGTCTTCTTGTTTACACGTGGATGATTCTTGGACCTTCCACGCAACATTATTAATGCCTTATCTTTCCAATTTAAAAAGTAATCCCTGCTTGTTCAATAATTGGGTTTAGGGGCCGTTTGGTGTTAAGAGGGGGGTAGGCCTTGCCTGTTTTGAATATGTCTTGTTATTTTCATGTTGGGCCTTTGCTCCCGTATTGTATCGTACTGTACTAAGAGAAAACACGCGGCCTAGTGTGCTTTCAATTGGGTTTAGGGGCCGTTTGGTGTTAAGAGGGGGTTAGGCCTTGCCTGTTTTGAATATGTCTTGTTATTTTCATCTTGGGCCTTTGCTCCCGTATTGTATCGTACTGTACTAAGAGAAAACACGCGGCCCGGTGTGCTTTCCATGAACATCAACTGAAGGCGGCAGCAGCAGCAGGACCACCACTGAGCTGAAGCAAAAGTTGCTCCGTTTATTTCATTGGTCCAAAACTTCGCTGCTCTTGGCACCGCAGTAGAGAGAGGAGATCAAGAAAGCGTTGATGATGATGAACATAGAGCCACGAGGGACGAGGCCATGACGTGAGGGACATTTATGGATCCACACACGTCATGGGTCCATCTAGTAGTACTGTATACTTCGTTGGTATAAACCGAGTAGTACTGTATAATTCTCGGACAAAAAAAGAGAGATTCTCGATATACTATACAGTAATTAATAACAAGGATGATCGGATCAGGAGGACTATTGACTATTTTATTTGATGAACAGAAGAAAAGAAGCGTACAGGCAGGCATGCATGCGAGGGGAGGAGTATGAACTATGAAGACTCTCTACCAGTCCACTCATCGTCAATTAATAGACAGTAGCAGTAATTTTCATCTTTCCGCCATTAATTCTAGTTAAGGAACAGCAGGAGGCCGGGGGGAATCTTCCCAACTGTATGTCTGTAACATCACGCAACGCAATCCATCTCTGTAGGAGTATTTCACACACTAGTACTTGGTAGTGCATGCACAGATCCACAGGCACTGCCTATTTGCCTTGAAATATAAGCAAATCTCAATTGTCTTCTTGTCCTATATATTATTAACCTGCGCATGCGCATACAACTCCCACCATTGCTCATATACCCTTATATCTACCTTTGGCCAACCATTTTGCATGCATGTGTGGCAAACATTTTTGTATGCCCACCACTCCTCTCTTCCATGTGCTGCCAGGCCACCTCCTTTTTCTTTCTCCTCCGCGCGATCCCACATGCTACAAACCATGTATAATTTATACATGAATCCAATGGCCCGCCATCTATTTTTGAATTATTAAGTCCCGCCTAATGAATTTAAGGAGTTTAGACCATTGTCTTCTCGATCTTTTGTTGATTTATTATAATATTTCGTGGTGAAACTTATGTCCGAATCCCCTTTGTCTCCTTTGATTTTTTTAATTAATTACAAACCCAGAAACCTCTCAGTTGATCAGCAGGGGGCGTCCTCTTGTCTACAAGCTGCAATTGAGATGGTAATTTTCAGATTAATTACTCACTGCCCACCTCTTATATATAATATAACTGATCCTCTCTGCATACAGAACAGCATTGAACTGATTGATTAGTGCACGAATATAACATTGTTCTCAGGTTTTCTTAATTTTTAGAATAAAATACTGTACGTACATATACGTTCTTGAAGCTATGTATTAAGAAAGCATTTCTCTAATGAAAGAACGAAAGCAAGGGACGGTTGAAAAGCAGAAACACATCTTAATTAGTGCTATGCAAATGGTATAGCTACTTAGCTAGGCACTTAATTAAGAAGCATTTCCTTCTCAAGAAAAAGAGTGGATTAAGAGATGATCAGGAGCATTCTTTACAATTAATTAATGCATTAAAATACAGCACGTGAATAGGTGGATAGTTATGGCACTTTTACTCCTTTGATTGATATTTGAGGTGGCAGCACGGAGACCACGACCAAAACTTTAAAGTTTGAATATTCCTAAAAAACCTCTTTCAGAGGAAAAGAAACGAAGAAACTTTTCAGGAAGTGGGCCGAGTACGGATGAGGAATATTCTCTCTATATATATATATATAAAGAATAGTTATAACTTGCTTTGCCTTGTTTTTGGTTATGGATGCATGTAACTATCAATTTCATGCATGCGCTGGTGAGGGAAAAAATATATATATCTCTTTAGAGATTAAATTATATGATTAGAAAAAACTAAATCTTCTACGAAAGTTACTGGGAATGAATCTTTTTATTGATGTAATTACGAAATTGCTCTTGGACAAAACAATCTTAATTTGAAGCGGACATTGGGGAATAAGATTTCAGTATGGTATAATTATCTCTTATAAATTATACATAATTAGATTGGTAATTTCATTTTTTTTATACACTGAAATTATTACTTTAACCTTAAAATAAATTAATTTGATGCCTATAACCGATGAATATTCTTTGTTTCTTTTAATCTTTTTAAAATAGTATAATTACATTGATAACCTTAAAGACAGCCAATGAAATTCTTAATCGAGAGCTTTTTTTTAATATTTTACATTGGTTTTATTGTAAATTCCAAAAGTACTTAGGGTTATTGTTATAGATTATATTTATTATATATAATTAGAAAAAAAATAATGGCGCATGTGGACAACCCCCGCAACGTTTGAAAGTTCTTAAAGCTCTTGATGTCTTGGGCGGCGTATACCATTAATACGCATTGTGTTTGACGTCGACGACCATTTATATTTTTTTTCTCTCTCCCACCCACCCTCGAATTCTATGTTAACACCTTACAAAAAAAATCAGACCAGCCCCTGCAATTTATTTCCCCTTAACATTTGGTTCTTCTTCTTTTTTGTTGTTTTTTTAATTTTATCATTTATCATGGAGTTGTTTAATATTTCGGGATGGCTTAGATCCAGTTCTTTTAAACTTTTTTTCATTGTTATTTTTTTCTTATTTATTTATTGTTGTTGTATATTTTAGTTATATTATTGAAATTACGAGATGAACCAATTTTTCTTTTCTTAGCAT